>Ga0307989_1001026_pt1 | contig 15988 bp, 13 predicted proteins | sample EllFjometagen185_FD_203164 | JGI IMG/M metagenome (GOLD analysis project Ga0307989, IMG submission 203164) | Marine microbial communities from Ellis Fjord, Antarctic Ocean - #185 | ecosystem: Environmental > Aquatic > Marine > Unclassified | place: Southern Ocean | collected 2014-10-08
TCAAATTGGGAAATATTCCTTCAAAACATGAAAACGGGAGGGTTTAAACGGGTATTGCCTGTGCCCTCCCCCTCTGCAAGCCTTATTCACCTTGAATCTTAACTCCTCGAGTCCCTGCCTAATTGGCTGGGCGACTTAATCTGCGCCTATTTTTTAAATATATTTGAAAATAGGAAAGAGCATGGGCTCATTTATTCTTTTATGATATAAGTGTCTTTACTTAGTCTTACTTTAGGGTCACTTACAATATCGTTTCAACATAGATTAACTAAATGAAGTTTTCCTTTTTTTAGGCGTATCCTTGTTAAGGCCTGGAAGTGTTCTAATTGTCTCTTCCATAGTACGAATATCTTTTGCATTAATTGTTGATGAATTGACCCTTCCTTTTCCTTGCCAAATCGAATATTTATGTACTCCTTTGCCGGAGTCACTTGGCTCCTCTCCAGTATCTTGATTATAACTAATCATATCCACTGCATCACTACCAAGAAATCTTGCAGTAATCTTCAATTGCTTCTCGCATTCATCTCTATCTCGGAACCACTCAGAGTATATCCATTCATTATTTTCTTCACTCACAGCAGTTTGTCCTTTATAGGATTTCGGATAGGTATCTATTGAATAATACTGACCGACGGACTCATTTATTTTGACTTCAATTTTTTTTAAATGCTTAGAGTCAAAACATGAATTACATGATTCTGGTTTATGGTTTTCATCAGCGAAGAAAACCTGCATTGGGTCTACCCTGAGGTCTCTTGGGACATTTATTTTTGAATAACAATTCGAACAAAATGTCCCTCCACAGAAGGAGCAATTGTTCCTCCAGCGAAAAATATTGAACTTAGAATTGCAGCTTAGGCAGTATTTTTCTTTTGCCATTGATGCCCCCTTTTAAGTGTTGAAATATCATAGGAATCTAGCCCTGCAGATATCCCTCTCATATCCATATATTAATTACTTTCATCTCAATCAAGCGGTAAGAGTCATGCCATGTAGGCAGGGGCTATAGGTACACGGAAAAAAGGGCAAGGATTCGAAAGTCCCTTGCCCTTTAGGTAATTTGAGTTTTAAAGCAGTGAAATGAATTACTTTATCAAAACGGCTCTGACTATCTGAAATTCATCGCCAGCTTCAATCTTAACCAAGTATATACCAGCAGGAGAAGATGCGGCCTCCCACTGTATAGAATGACTCCCTGCCTCTTGAACGACCTTGTTTAGTAAGGATACTACCAAGCCTCCACGCAAGTCATGTACTGATATAGAAATAGTCGAAGCCTCTGGAATTAAGTATTGAATAGAGGTACTTGGATTAAAAGGATTTGGATAGTTCCCAAGAACCTTGAACTCAGTTGGTAGAAAGTTTTCATCTTCATTGCTGAGTGTATTCATCGCCAATTGAGATGATGATAACCCTTCATTGCCATTATAATCAACCGCTGCAACAAGGTAGTAATAATCCTCACCGGTAGATATGGACTCATCTCGAAATTCATTATGCTCAATTTCTCCTAGAAGATCGCCCGCCCCTGGCACAAATCCTTCAGAAGTGCTTCGATATATCCGGTAGTGATCAAAATCAAAGTCACCAACATGGTTCCAACTTAAGTCAACTCCATTTTCTTCAAATTGTCCAGCAAGGTTTTGGGGCGATCCAGGCGAGATATTATCTATTGAATACCCTGAAAAAGTCTGGCTCAATCCGTAAAAGTCTGGGATAGAAGTATGTGATGAGATGGCAAAATGACTTAGGTAATTGTCCACACCCCCAGAGTCCTGAAAGGTATGGGCTAGGAAACTGTATGAATCGTTACCCATTGCTGGTACACTACCTAATGAGACCCAACTGCCAACTGGATCCTGTTCCCAAATACCATAGCCTTCAAAGTAGTTTGTTCCATCAAGGCTACTGCGACCCCATGTTAGGGTCACCCAACCTCCTTGATCTTGAGGAGTATCGACTATCTCACTAATTTCAACCCCACCACCTATATCCAGAGAGGCAAACCAAGGCTCTATACCGTAAGGATCTCCCAAACTATGATAACCAACTACTTCAATATTGCCATCCATTCCGATAGAAATATGGCGTGCAAAATTCGAAACTTCTGGGCCAAAAACGTTAGATGCTATGAACTCACCAGTACTTGAAATTAAGTGAACTTGTATTCTCCCAAGGTCATCAAGATTAAGTGCACAGTAAGCTCCATTCGTAGCTTCTACGATACCACGAACAGTATATGCTGGTCCGTCATCACTTTCGAGAATAATACTGAATATTACTTCAGCATCCTCTGTGAAACGAAGTAAGTTACCTCCGGAGCTCAGAATTGCACCAGCCAGGAAATCTCCAGAGGCTGTCCTAATAATGCTCGGCCAATAGGCATAGCTATTATGAGTTGCTCCTCCAGCGGTGTATAAAGTAGCATCTATATGATGCTCCGCAGCCAGGCTACCGTCCTCTGACAGCTTCAAAAATAGGTATTCTGATGTAGTCGTTCCAAAAATGAAATACTCATTTTCCTCAACGACAAAATTGACCATTGTTTCTGCACCAACATCATGTGCTTGCTCCCATAGCAAGTCACCTGATAGGTTCAATCTGCACAGCATAAAAGTGTTACTTGATCCAGATAAAAGTACCGAGATGTCACCATTAGTATGAAAACCTATATATGAACCAAAGTAATCGGCATACCCGAGATCATTCTGCCACAACACAGTTCCAGAAGTATCAAAAGTGGCAAGGAAATATCCACCATTATTTTTTCCTGCTATAGTCAAAGTAGAATCACCGTTGAATCCAATGTTATTGCCATAGCTTGAGCCACCATCGATTATTTCATTTGACCAAACTTCATTGCCAAACCTATCTAACTTGAATATCCAGAGATCTCTGTCCTCGGAGACATCCTCTGTGTATCCAACAAAATACCTATTCCCAAAATTATCTTGCACCATATCATAAGTTTTCTCAATTCCTTCATCACCAAGATACCACTCAAAAGCGGCAGGTGGAAACTGAGCAAATGAGATCGTATTAGTAATCAGGATAAGAGTTAACAACTTTTTCATTTTTTCCCTTTCAGGTTATATCGCAAATAGTTTGTGAACATCGGAATCATAGATTTAACTTACACTAATCGTGCCATACCTATTCATTTCTGCATACAAAAAGCCTTGTAGCGGAAACAACACCCATTATTGGTAAAGCATCTTGAGAAAAAAATTTTGAGAGGGAAGGCATATCGCTATCAGTAGTATTGTCGCTCTGTTCATATGATCTTACAATCATGGTATAATTCCCATCTTCGTACTCATTAGAATTCCCTTCCATCCAAATAGGGTTCAATCTCATCGATAATGCTCGTTGATGCTCCATTGATCCATAATTCAACCATTTTGACACCGACGTCATCCGAAGACATACACGTTTAGTATATCTGATACGGTAGATCCAATTTGAGGTGAGGTTATGGTTACTGTCGGTGGAGTGGTGTCAACTTCTTCATACGAAAAAAAGAAAACGACCGCAGATAGACATAAAATAGAAACACACAAACGAACAAAATTCATTTTTTCACCATAAAATTATTAGACAATAATTAGTGCTCAAATAAATTATAATTGCTTTTCGCACTCATGTTTTGCATGATATGAAAATGCTTACGACCAGTTTAGGTCCCAATATTGACTCATTTGTAATTTTGGGTGGGAAACAACGGGTTTCACTCACTACCAGACGTAGGGAAAGACTTACTGGGTAACATATACCCCCCTTCAGTTCCCTGTCATAGAGGCAGGGGGTGTAATATTTCATCCATTTTTTGAGATCTCGAAAATATCGGGTTTTCTAATTTTCTGACAATCGAAGAGTAAAATTCCTCCCCATTTCGAGATTCTTGTTCTTCAACCCTACCCGTATTGAACCAACTTTCAGATACATATTTTTATTATGGATATAATTGTATTCACCCCCCCAAGATTGGGTGCGATTAGCTCCACATACTAACTCCCCCGTTTCAGCAATATCCCTTCCTGCATGTTGGATGCAGGTCTGCTCAAAGGTTCATTGTCCATTGATTTGGGTTATTGAACCTTGAGCTCCGGGATATCTGAGAAACCGGAGGATCATAGACAAATACTGAAAAGGAGTTAACCATGATTCTCGCAAGAAAGAAAGTTTTGGGCAACGATCGATCTGAAATTCATCCCCATAATCTTCCAATCGGATTCCCGAATAAAGCACTCAAGGTTTATTCAACTCGTCGTGTTTTCGAAAAGTTGGGATTCCTGGAAACCAACATCATTCTAATCGAGATGATGAAACATTTTCAGGACCACATGTATGATATGTTTGTTCTGTCCCCCACTCGCTCGGGCAAAGTTGATGTACGGCTATCTGGCTATCATTTTTTAACCAACCAGTTAGATGAGAAAAAAATCATCTCTACGATTGATATGGAGATCCCAGAAAGGATCTGGTTCAAAATAGATGATCATGGAACTCAATACATCGGGACACTTCTGTTTCCTGATGAATACTAACGAAAGGGATATCAAACATGACTGATGAAGATAAAAAAATAGAAAACATTCTCAGAATCCTAAAATTGCTAACCCAGGATAGTGCTCGTCTGGAGAAACTACTCTCCAAGTTTTTAGAAGAAGCTGCCATTCGAGAATTTGATGATGAACACCCTTTAGAAGAAGCTGGAAAAAAAGTGCTGAGAGGTCTCCTGTCCGCGTATGAAAATCAGGAGAATTAGAGTGAAATTTTAGAATACCTGGGGAGGAGAATAAATATGATAGACGAAACTGCCTATCCGAAGTTCGTACTTGATGCTATGAAACGAGTAGCTAAGACTCCAGAAGAATTGGAAGATTTTCTCTATCAATGGGATGAACGTTGTGGGATTCGTCATTTCGAAGGTGGGGAACCAATTGATATCGCAGAGTATATTGCCCTCGATGAAGTGCTTAGCCGCCATCTTAAGGCTGAAGGAACTAATTAAAAAAAGACCCCGCAAGGTCTTTTTTTATATTAATAATAAGTTGACTAACTAGCATACGATATTATCTAAACCCATATTTGTGCTCTCTCTTTTCAAAAGCCTCCCTCCCTCCTTCCAGGATTTCACAAACGTGCTCTCTAATCCCCATTGATGGCAAGATGGCCTTAGCCCCAGGGAGTGGTGAGAATGTGTTCTCTAGAGCCCCATTTACGTATTCGAACTGATAGTTTTCATTCTCAGTAGAAGATCCTTGGCCACGTTGGTTTGCTACAATAACATTTTCAGAATCTGTAGAGACAACAAGATTAGCATTGTGCGAGACTATGATAATTTGGCGTCCAGTTTTCTTTTCCTTAATAAAATCATTCAGTTCTTGGTATACTGTTCTATTGTCCAAATTATCTTCTGGCTGGTCAATCAAAATTGGATTTTGAGATTTACTCAGGTGCAGGAAGAGTTGAAACAGAATTATCCCCATCTTACCGGGAGACATGCTTAACAGCCTATCGCCATCTTGCAATAAGTCATAGTCGACAAAGAAATAATCATCCAATAGAGACCTTATCACCTGCTCCTCACTAAATCCACGATTAAACTCAACCTGACCTTGAACAATCTTATCGACCATAGCTCGAACATTCGAAAGGTGCTTGGTATCGTCGAAGTCGTAGCTTCCCTCTTCCATGAAAAAATCTCCGAACTGCCCTTGCAGAGACTTCTTTTTGTTTATTTTTGCTAAATAATTCGACTCAAATTCATCATCCTTCATCTTCACTTCGGATGTAAGATCTAGGTGATCCGACTCAGGTATTTTGGCTACTGTCTCGTTTTCCTCAACGATGGAAACATAACTCTGGAAAAGAGCTTCATATTTTTCAAAAAATGTATTGACTCCTATACCCTTTTTCAGGGCTTCAATTTCTTTATCCTTATCCGATATCCGTTTTAACTTTTTCTCTTCCTGCTCCCCGTCTTCTTGCAGTCCCAGAAATGCCTTTCGATTGGTTATTTTATCCTCGAAGGGCTTTATCTTTTCATCTCGGTCCTTCTTTTTATCCTCGATTGAGGTCAAATCTTTTCGTCTCTCCTCAATTAGCTTGAATTCAGTTTCTATTTTTTGATCTAAATCCTTTGTGACACTCTCCTCAATCTTATCCAATATTTTCGTGAGTTCTTCCACACGTTCATGTGAAAATGCCGAAAACCTCAAACTGGTTTCAGCCAGAATCTCACTAGTTAAAATCTCCCCTATCCTAGATTTTGCACTTAATAACTTCTCTTTTCCATATTCCAGCAATTGGATTACTTCGCCCAACTCTTTTATTTTTTCCTTAAAACCGTCAATTTCTGATTGGAGGTTGGAATAATCTTTCTCCTCAGCATCGCTAAATTTCGATTCTAATTTCAACTCTTCAATCTTATCACGGATGAGCGTTAAATTCTTTTCTATTGCAGACCTATCTCCCAGCTCATTCAGCTCTTTTTCTTTGTTAAGCAATATTTGCTTTAACCTATAATATTCTTCAATATTGATCGAAAGTTCAGCCTTTTGCTTATCGATAGTCTCGGAAGTAAGTATTCTGAATTCCTTATATTTCGAGTCTGATTCTAGCAACATCTCCTCTACTAATTGATTCAGCTCTGTTTTTTTATCCTCGGCTAATCTGTTGAGATACAATTGAGGAATGAATGTTATTTGACGATTCGGTTTAGTGCTGTCTTTCAGGCGGTAGGATTCACCATCCATCCATCTAACTTCAAAATCGAAACCATCCTGAGCTTCAAAAGGATACTCTAATTTTCTATGCCCTCTATCCTTATTCACCTCACTTATTCGACCTTCGTCGATAGTTTTCGCCATGTGGTATAGAAGTAATGATTTCCCGGAAGATTTACCTCCAATGATTGAATTTAAATTAGGATTTAAATCAATCCACTGGTCTGAAAAATCTTTTGCTGTACTGTTATCAACAAAACGAACTGATTCAATAACAGAATATGGGATCTTCTGCTCTGGTTTCTCTTTCTGTATCTTCACACGATTGCTAGGTTCATAGACTATTTGGTTCAGGCCTTCAAATGTTGGGTCTGCCTTTATCCAACAGTATTTTTCAATCGGTTGGGATGCCGAATCCTTCAATTTCCCAATGATGTCAGAGGCTGAGTGGGAGTCGCTCCCTTTGATGCATGGAATTGGACTACCAAACCATTGTATGAACTTTTCCTCTGAGAATTTTGGTTCTCCATTCCCATCCAAGTCTGATTTCCAGAGAAAGAATTCAATCTGCTTTTTCCTAGATGATCCAAGTATATCTGCATTTCGTATGTAATTTTCTTTAATCCACCCGTCAGTATGAGGGTTTATTTCATCAATCCCCCCATATTCATCATAGGGCAACCAGACGAGGAATTTCCCTGCGAATGCCTTATCTTCTTGTAGCTTCCTAACAGTCTCCCAATATGATACTTTTTTACCTATCAGCTTTGTACTATCATCATAATCAGAGCCAATCATTGTGCCTTCGGACATAAGAGATTTGATGAATAATTCTATATCATCTATTTTTAATTGACTATGATCATTTGAAAAAATAAGATGGAAATTGAAATGTCAAACGCTACCTGTTTTGGTTCCCTTGTTCTGCACACTATCAGTCATCCTCATCTCAACAACCGGGAAAAATACCTTGTCCTCAATAACAACCTCTCCAGATTCAATCTCAGCCATCAATCTTTTGTATCCACCTACAGAATTGTAATCATTAATCCCAATAACCTGTGAATCGGCTGATTTTAGTTGATCTATGAACTGAGCCCAAGTGCCACTATAACCATGGGAATATGGAGAGTGAACATGTAAATCCCACTTTCTCCATTCTGAGCCTTTCGAATATTGAGTATGTGTCATATTTATTCCCTCAAATCTTAATGCAGATCAATTATACAGCATTGCCAAGTTGTTCACGAATCCCTCTTAACCATTGCTGATTTAGGGTGACGAAACTTATCGGCATATTAACGCCTTCCTGATTGTGAAACAAAGTGATCCTGGAAAACCTAGTTTCTTTAATATTGGGCGCTTCTCGAGTCGTCATGCCCTTCTTAGACCATTCGCTTAGGATTTCCCGGGGAAGTGAAAATTCAAGTTCTGCGCTTAAATCACGATTTTCGTTAGGATAAATTTTCATCGTCCATTTTGATCTTCGATTCTCTAGGAAATATATCTCAGCTTTTAGATCTAGATGGCCCTCGGCAATAACCCTATTTAATGTTTCAATCCCTGATGTGGGGGTAAGAAATATCATTGAACCGGAATCGAGCAATCCAATTAGTTTTAGGTTAGTGATATAATTCCCATATGAAAGGATGTCCCCGACGATACCCATTCTCTCAAATGCTGCATATGCGCTAGAATGCTTGGGCGAGTTAATATCATCGACACGATCTTTTAGAGCATCAACCATTTTTTTTATCTCGTCTTCTGAATACGATGCAAGACTTGCATCGTCTATACCATTGATGCTATTAATGGTAGTTGGTAGAAGATACCAGCTTAGAGAAAGCAGAGGGATTTTGTTATTTAATGCAAATTCTATAGCTGGTTTTGAAAAGTCATTGACCGCTGCTACCCCCACTTGTACCCAATGTCTATCCCGCTGCTCAACAGCCAGTTGTGTCCTTCTATTATTTTGCCTACGCATCAAAGATGCATGGGTGACAATTTCAAAGTCATTTATATCATTCCGTAGACCGAGAGCATTGCGGAGAATAGGTAAGCCAATTTTTCGGGTACTATATGCTTTACACTCGAATAGAATTTGCGTAGGAATTGAGAATGGGATTTGAATTGGAGGTTGCATCAGAACATCCGCATCATGAGCAGCACCCTTGCCATTGATCATAAACAGATGTCCCCGGTTAAATGTGTATATTTTATCCGCCAGAACAGAAGTAAAACCACATTTTATGAATAGTTTTCGAACTAGATATTCTAAAATCGCTCCGCGTAAACTTGCAGCACTCACAATTAACCCCTCTTTCTAAAATTCTCCGCCTGTTCAAAGATCTCCTTGTAAACCTCATCTCGATCCACAGGTGGGTAGTCATTCTCAGCGAGAAGGATTATCAAATCTGCTTTTAGTTCAGCCTTGATATCAGCCCTTCGGTCCCAGTCGGTATATCTTGCTTTGTCATCCACTACCCTTTTTACTTCCCGGGCAAGTGGAATCAATCTTTCCTCGGGATAAGTGAAATCATATTTTTGAGCCAATGCCTTCAGAATGTCGTAGAATGCCTTTTCTTCGAAGTCTATCCCCATATCTTTGAAAGAGTCCCGTTCTTTCTTCAAAGCATGATATAGGCCGATAATTTCGTCAGTAAAGTCTTCTAGAACCTGACTCTGTAGTACATCCTGTTCACTACGATCATTATACATGTCAACCAGCGTTTTAAAGCGCTTCGAGAAATCGATCCCTTGGATCTTGTTTACTCGTTTTAAATCGTCAATTGCACGAGCAAGCAGTTGTTGGAGTAGCTTTAGCTTAGTATTGGGGAGCTTGATCTTTTCAATTTTTGCTAGATAATCATCATCAAAAATATCTACCTGTGATGAGCCCTCCCCCATTTTGAAGATTTCCTCAACACCGTCACTTTTTAATGCTTCCGTGATCATCTCACGTACGCGGGCATTCATCTGGGCCGTATCTGGTGCGTTCCCTTTGGTGATCTTAAAGACAATGGATCTAACAGCCAGGAAAAAATGGATATGGTCACGTTCATCTTGTGTGAATTCGTCGCTACTACAGCAGATATCATACGCCGCTTTCATACGTCTTACGAGATGCATAAATCGTTTTTCAGATTCTTCAGTGACCTGGACGTACTCAGAAGCCATATTTAAGCAATGCAATTGCTCCAAAGCAGAGCCCTCAAAATACGGTTTCATATCAAACTTATGGAACATCTTTAAGAGTATGTCAAGGTGGTCCTTCACGACAATAACCGATTGCGAAATCTCCTCGATATTCTCGCCATCTGTCTTTGAGTATTGTGCAAGAGCCAGGTTCATTTGACGTTTGATACCGATGTAGTCAACGACTAACCCCTTTTCCTTGCCCTCAATCTTCCGATTTACCCTAGAGATAGTCTGGATAAGGTTGTGGCGCTGAACAGGTTTATCGATATAGATAGTGTCCAATTCTGGGACATCAAAACCTGTTAACCACATATCTACTACGATTGCAATTTTGAAGTTCGTTTTTTTTGTCTTGAATTGACGATCCAGCTCTTTGCGATATTCTTTTGTTCCTAGTAAATTGTAAAGTTCTTTAGGGTCATCCTTGCCACGAGTCATGATCATTTTGATCTGCTCCATAGGCTTGATTTTTCGTTTTTCAAACGGACTTAGTTTTGCCCCTGGGTCGCTCGTACGAATCTCATTCCAATCTGGTTTAAGCTCAATCACGGCGCGATACAAATCATACGCGATCTGCCTGCTACTACTCACAAATATTGCTTTCCCTTTTAGGGTCGATCCCTCCGAGACACGGGTTTCGTAATGTTTTACAAAATCTTCAGCTAGAGCCTGGATACGATCTGGATCTCCCAGAATTGCATTCATTTGAGCGGTGACTTTCTTGCTCTCTTGTATCTGGTAGTCATTTGTACCCTGTTCGGCGCACTGCTTGTAGTATTCTTCAATCTCAGCTAATTTGCTATTATCGAGCAGGACCTTAGCCGCTCTCCCCTCATACACAATTGGGACGGTAATTTCATCCTTTACAGATTCTGTCATCGTGTATGAGTCCACTTTGGGTCCAAAAACATCTAGAGTTGCATCTATCGGTGTGCCAGTAAAACCAACATATGTTGCATTCGGCAGAGAATCGTGCAGATATTTAGCAAACCCATATGTTTTCTTAACACCCTTTTCGGTAACCCGAATCTTTTGATCTAAGTTGACCTGGCTTCGATGCGCTTCATCTGAAATGCATATTACATTGCTACGATTTGTGAGAAGTTGGGTGTCCTCAGTGAATTTGTGAATAGTTGTAAGAAAGACTCCACCGCTATTCCTGTCTGAAAGCCTCTCACGTAAATCCTGGCGGCTTTCCACACTTACAATGAGGTTATCTCCTATAAAACTTTTGGCCTTCGTGAATTGACCTGCCAATTGGTCATCCAGGTCAGTCCGATCAGTGATGAGCAGGATTGTTGGGCTTGAGAAATGTGTACTTTTCATGAGGAGACGTGAAAGAAATAGCATTGTGAAACTCTTGCCACTTCCGGTAGCCCCGAAATAGGTTCCACCCTTTCCATCCCCTTCAGGTCGTTGGTGTTTCTTGATATTGGAATACAATTTTGTAGCTGCATAGTACTGGGGATATCGGCAGAATATTTTTTCTTCCCTTTTAGAAGAATCCGGAAAATATATGAAATTGCGAATAACATCCCTTAGTCGTCGCTTATTGAATAGTCCTTGAATCATTGTATACAGGGAGTTTATACCTTCTTTTTCGACAGACTCTTCCCCGGTCACCTTTCTCCATGCGTAGTAGTATTCATATGGAGCGAAAAACGATCCCGCTTTGTTGTTCACACCATCACTGATCACACAGAAGGCATTATATTTGAAGAGTTCAGGAATGTCCCTTCGATAACGAGTAGTGAGTTGAACAAAGGCATCGTGGATGGTTGCTTCTTCTTCCCTAATAGCGCTTTTAAACTCAAAGACAACCAGGGGCAAGCCATTGATATAGAGAATCCCATCAGGAATACGTTTGATCGTGCCTGTGATTTCCAGTTGATTTACAATCTTATATATATTGCTTGTTCTATCTTGAGCTGGTGTCTCTTCCACTGAGATTATGGGAACTTCCCCTTGTCGTGGAGATCTAAATTGTATTAGGTCAGCATAATCTATCAACTGAACATGAAGATCTTTCTGGCTCCTATCTTCACGCTTAAGATAAAAACCATCCGAAACCATCTTCATGATAGCTCTATTGCTTTCATACAGATCTGATGATGGATACGAGTCAAGCTTTCGAATTATGGTATCAATCTCAGCACTCGTGATTGAATTAGTCGAGTATTTATCTTGAAGAAATGCTATTAAGTCTTCTTTTATCAGCACCTCATCAATATTCCGGATGATCGCTTGACCCGAGACATGATCGTAGCCTTCTATCCCTAGTAACTCAATAATTGCTTTTTCAAGTTGAGACTCTGTGAATTTCATCTACTATTCCTAGCTGCTAACTTTGACAAAACGATCTCTTTTAAGGTGACTAATCTTCTGTTCTCTTTGCTTACCAAGTCCAAATGTGCTTGAATCGGCTGTGCAAAATATTCAAACCTAGAAATAATATCACTCTCAGGGATGGGAATAGGGATTTTCTTGAGGTCTCTTATGGGTAGATGCTGCTGAGCAGAGCCAGTCAAAAAACTTTTTAACGAGTGTTGAAAAAATGAACTCCGCAGTAAACTATATAAAAAAACTGGAGCACATCTATCCTTGTATGCCCTAAGAATGATCATTCCTGAATTAATACGCATATTTTTGAATTCAATCACATCGCTATAAATTGCTGAATTTCCAACTGTCCCCCGTGTTGTTAATACAATGTCGTCTTTTTCTAGGAGCCCCTTATTAAGCTGATTGTTTTTTTTATCGGATATGAAAATATTATTGGAAAAATTAAACCCAGTTTTTGTCACATTACCTGTATTCAGGAACAAACAAAATCCTGTTTGAGAGAAATCTCCTTTGCTCGGATAATTGTTTCCCCTATCCCCATCAATTAACTGAGCAAGATGATCTATTGACCCTACAGTCCAGGATGATGGAATATCCTGTCCAAGTGGATCGTTGTTGCTCATTTCTCCACCGCTAGCCTGATGAGGCATACCTTCCAGCTCTTTGCCTCTTGAGGAGCTGACAAATTTTGTGGAGATAGGAAACTTTGATTCGATAAACCAATGTTTAAAAATAGCCTGAATAGTTTGTTCAAGCTTTGCCATCATTAGCTCGTTTAAGTCAATCCTTGCAGCTACAAGCAGATACTCATTCACAATTAAATGCTGGCTATTAATTGAGGGGACAAGGAGTTCCATATTGAGAAAATCTTCCCAGTCAAGGCTACCTCGAACACCCCCAATCGCTAAGAAGCAGGCTTCTCTGTCGAATTCTGTTCTACTCATCCACATCATTAAATACTCAGGAAGTAGGACGTTTTCATCTTTACCTTCAAACACTATGTAGGCTTGTGATACAATTGCACTAGACATTCCCCTTAACATGGCGACTGGGAGTTTCTTATCTCTCCGCACCTGCATTAGACTACATGCAAATTGCCCCTCGTGAATAATTTTATACTTCTTCATATCAGTGCCAATAATATTTGCCACGGAAGGGATGAACTCTTTTGATATCGATAATCCAAGAAGCGTATCGGTCATCAGATCGTAATTGCGAATATCAACGGATCTAATCAACTCACCTAATTTTTTATAATTTGATCTCAAACCCTAATCCCTTGAATACTTCGAGCAACCTTTCTTTAGATTCTTCTTCAGATTTCAGAACTTCTTCCAATTCCAAACCCAAATTGGTCATCTTTTCCTTATAATCAACGTTCTCGTCTTTATTGATAAATTCAATATATTTGCTTGGAGCGAGCGAATAGTTCTGTTTTTGAACTTCATCTATATTAACAGAATGACAATATTCGGGAATATTCTCATATTTCTCATTAGGTATAGATTGTTGTTGCCAACTATGAAGGGTATTCGCTATTTCAGAAATATTACTCTGAGAAAACTGTGTAAATTTCTTCTCAAATGGTTCTCCCATTTCTCTTAAATCCATAAAGAGAATTTCGTTTTGCCTATTTCTATAGCTCCTTTCAATATTGGCTATTTTTAACCTCCGCTCAGATTTATTCTTGTTAAGGATCCAGAGCGTCACGCTTATGTTTGTTGTATAAAACATATTTTGAGGCAAGACTAAAACTGCTTCGATCAATTGATTTTCAATTAATTTTTTCCGAATTTCTTTTTCAGCTCCATCTCCAGATAGAGCGCCATTCGCAAGGAGAAATCCAGCTACCCCATTCTGAGATAACTTCGAAATAATATGTAATATCCAGCCATAATTTGCATTACTCGTTGGCGGGACTTCATACCCTGTCCAACGACCGTCGTCCGTCAACTCATCAGATCCTCGCCAGTCTTTCAGATTAAATGGAGGATTTGCGATGATATAGTCAGCTTTCAAATCCTTGTGCTGATCATTGGCAAAGGTATCATCCGCCTTTTCTCCTAAATCAGCGGATATTCCCCGAATTGCAAGATTCATTTTTGCCAGTTTCAAAGTGGTTGAGGTCCCCTCCTGGCCATAAATGGATATATCCTTGGTGTTTCCTTGATGGTTCTCCACAAATTTCATGGATTGGACAAACATCCCACCAGACCCACAGCAAGGATCGTATATTTTTCCCCTAAAAGGTTCTATCATCTCAGTGATTAGATTTACAATGCTCTTGGGTGTATAGAACTCGCCTTTCCCCTTACCCTCAGCCAACGCGAACTTGCTCAGGAAGTACTCATAGACTCGCCCAACTATATCTTGAGATTTATCAGCAATTGTGTTGATGTTGTCTATCTCATCAATGAGAGAGGCTAACTTCGATCCGTCGAGCCCAAGTCTTGAGAAATAGTTGTCGGGCAAAGCACCTTTCAACGATGGGTTATTCTTTTCTACCGTAAAAAGAGCTGTATCAATGATAAGGGCGAGATCATCTTGTTTCGCATTCTTTTGGATGAAACTCCAGCGCGATTCTTCAGGAAGAAAGAACACATTCTGCATGGTGTAGAATTCCACCATTTCAATATATTTCTCTTTCCCCTCATCAATGAGGGTTTGTCTGCGCTCTTCAAACTTGTCACTGGCAAACTTGAGAAAGATGAGACTTAGCACGACGTGCTTGTACTCTGAAGGTTCAACGCTGCCCCGCAGCTTATTGGCAGACTCCCATAAACTCTCTTCGAAACTTTTTTGTTTTTTATTGGATACTTTTTTCGCCATTAAGGACCTCAGGTTATCTTCAACAATACGCAACAAAGCTCATTGCTTGAGCTAAGATTTTCAATAAAACAAATATTCGGGATATCATCCCCCCTAGTATTCGTTCATGTAACCAGTCGAAATTTCGAACAATATAATAAGCTATATTTCTAAACCTCACTAAAAGGAAAAATCATATGGATTCTACTCCCAACGAAAATGATTACATGCCATTACAAACTGGCGAGCGAGCACCTTTGCCCGAACCAGATGATGTGAAGCGAATAATAGTCCCCAAAGATGGACCACCCCTATTAAAAAAGAAGGTATCGGTTGAGACTGACAAACCTAAAAGACCGCTAAGAAGAGTTGCTGCGTCTCCCAAGCGTAATACTACTCAAGGAAATCCAAGGCATCGATATGGTAAGGCAATTGAGAAAACGACCAAGCTGACTGTCCTTTTAGATCCTGAATTGTTGACAAACTTCAAAATCCACGCTCTCAAGCAAGGGCTCACATATTCAAAGCTGGCAACAGAGGCATTCACAACCCTACTTGTACAAAACAAAGCCAAAGAGACTATCCCCAAAAAGAAGCCAATTCGCCCCCCGTCTTCACAATCTCAAGAAAGAAATAACTAAACATGCTTTTCGAATCGAGTTCAGGGCAGGTAGGGCAGGTATTTCGAAGAATTTTGGCACAAATTATTGTGCGGCAAAATCTACACCCAATTTAATAATAACGGGTACAACGGGAAAGGAAAACGGGAAACTTGCATTTTTTGATTGGTTTCTCATGGAAAAGAAAAAGCCCAATAACCATTGTGGTTATTGGGCTTATGTGGTGTCGAGGTGAGAGGATTCGAACCTCCGGCCCCCTGCTCCCAAAGCAGGTGCGCTAACCGG
>Ga0307989_1001027_pt1 | contig 15983 bp, 15 predicted proteins | sample EllFjometagen185_FD_203164 | JGI IMG/M metagenome (GOLD analysis project Ga0307989, IMG submission 203164) | Marine microbial communities from Ellis Fjord, Antarctic Ocean - #185 | ecosystem: Environmental > Aquatic > Marine > Unclassified | place: Southern Ocean | collected 2014-10-08
CCATTCTAAGTAATGAAGTTCAAATTTAGTTTCAGGAAGTTGTAAATATTCAAATATTTTTGGACTTGCAGCTAATCCGGGAATAAAGTAAATATGAATTTTTGATGATTTCATTAACTATTAATAATATCTAAAATGATAGGTTTTAAGCCACTAAAGAAAAATTCTACAGCAATAACCATCACAATTAAACCCATTAAGCGCATCATTACTTTATTTCCTGTTTCACCCAATTTATCAGTAATCTTACTTGCGCCAACTAATATTAAGTAGGTTAATAGCAAAACAAAAGCAATTACTGAAATTAAGACTACTTTTTGCGAAATTTCAGGTGAATCTTCCATTAAAATAATGGCATTTGTAATTGCTCCAGGTCCACAAATCATTGGGATTGCAAGTGGAGTTATTGAAATATCTTCAACATAAGCATCAATTTTATCTTCGTCATCAGTGTGTTTAATACTTCCTAATCTGGCTTGTAGCATATCCCAACCCATAGTGAAGAAAATAAGCCCACCAACAATTCTAAAGCTGTTTACAGAAATTCCGAAAAAATTAAATAAAATTTGTCCTGAAAAGGCAAAAGCTAGGATAGTGAAAAAGGCTACTAGCGTTGCTTTTTTTGCAGTTTGTTTTCGTCGCTCTTTACTTAAAGAAGCTGTCATTGACATAAATATTGGCATCGTCCCCAACGGATTTATCAATGTAAAAAACGAGGTAAATGCTAAGATTGCTGTAGTGTATAATTCAGCCATTATTTAAATAATTTTATGCAAAAGTAGGAATAGTTACCCAATTAAACCGTACAATTCCATCTTCATCAATTTTGGTTAATTTTATTTGATGCAGTGTATTTACCAATTCAGGATTCCAAGGTGTTTTAACCTTTACATAATTTTCTGTAAATCCGTGAATATATCCATCTTTATTTTCACTTTCAAAGAGTACAGTTAGTTCATTTCCCAATTGACTTTCATAGAAAGCTCTTCGCTTTTTTACTGATAAACCTCTAAGCATTTTACTGCGTTTTACTCTCACTTTTTGAGGTACAATTCCTTCCATTTCAACAGCTTCTGTATTTGGTCTTTCAGAATAGGTAAAAACGTGTAAATAAGAAAGGTTTAATTCATTTAAATAATTGTAAGTTTCTAAAAATAGCTCATCTGTTTCACCAGGAAACCCAACAATAACATCAACACCAATACAAGCATTTGGCATTGTTTTTTTAATGGTAGCAACTCTATTATCATAAGTTTCACGTAAATATCTACGCTTCATTAATTTTAATAACGTATCACTTCCGCTTTGTAAAGGAATGTGAAAATGCGGCACAAAACTGTTTGATTTTGAAACAAATTGAATAGTTTCATTGGTTAATAAATTAGGCTCAATAGATGAAATTCTTAAGCGATGAATTCCTTCAATTTTATCTAAAGCTTCAACTAATTCATAAAATGTATGTTCGTGTTTTTTATTTCCAAATTCACCTTTTCCATAATCGCCTATGTTAACACCAGTCAATACAATTTCTTTAATACCTTTTTCTGAAATATCTTTGGCATTTTTTAACACATTCTCTAATGTGTCACTTCTTGAAATTCCTCTAGCTAATGGAATAGTGCAGTAGGTACATTTATAATCGCAACCATCTTGTACTTTTAGAAAGGCACGGGTTCTATCTCCAATTGAATACGAACCAACATAAAAATCGGCTTCTTCAATTTCACAAGAATGTACTTCGCCCATTTCATTTTTAGAAAGGTCGTTTATATAATCGGTTACTTTAAATTTTTCTGTAGCACCTAACACCATATCAACACCATTAACAGAAGCTAATGCTGATGGTTTTAATTGTGCATAGCAACCAATTGCTATTAAAAAAGCATTTTCATTCTGTTTTAGAGCCGATTTTACAATGGTTTTAAAACGTTTATCTGCATTATCAGTAACAGAACAGGTATTGATAACATAAATATCAGCTTTTTCATCAAATTCAACTCGCGTAAAGCCTTCATTTTGAAAGTTACGTGCTATTGTTGATGTTTCTGAAAAATTTAGCTTACACCCAAGTGTGTAAAATGCGACTTTTTTTTGTGCGCTCATTCTTGTACATTTATCGGATGCAAAAGTACAGAATTTTATTTTTAAAACAATGATTGCAAATACTCCAAAACCGCCTTATTATGCTGTAATTTTTACTTCTGTTATGACAGAAGCAACAATTAATTATCAAAATATGTCTGATAAAATGGTTGAATTAGCAAAACAGCAAGATGGTTTTTTAGGAATTGAATCTGCTAGAAATGAAATTGGAATTACGGTTAGTTATTGGAATAGCTTGGAAGCAATTAACAAATGGAAATTAAATGTAGACCATACTGAAGCAAGAGAAAAGGGAAGAAGTACTTGGTACAAACAATTTAAAGTTAGGATTTGTAAAGTAGAACGAGATTATGGGTTTGAAACTAATGTCTAGATTTTTTCTTTTAATACTTTAATTTCATCACGAAGTTTAGCAGCTACAATAAAATCAAGCGCTTTTGCAGCTTCTTCCATTTGTCTTCTTTTTTCTCGAATGCGTTTTTCAATTTCAGGCTTCGTTAAATACATTAATTCTTCTTCAGCTGCCATAGTCATAGTTTCATCTGAATAATAGGATGCTCCTGTATTTTTAGCCAATGTATTTTCTATACTTTTTATAATTTGAGTAGGTGTAATGTTATTTGCGGTATTATAAGCAACTTGTTTTTCACGTCTTCTTTCGGTTTCATCAATTGTTAACTGCATACTTTTTGTAATTCTATCAGCATACATAATTGCTTTGCCTTCAACATTTCTTGCAGCTCTACCAATAGTTTGTGTAAGTGAACGGTGTGAACGTAAAAAGCCTTCTTTATCAGCATCTAAAATAGCAACTAATGAAACTTCAGGTAAATCTAGTCCTTCACGTAAAAGATTGACTCCAATTAAAACATCAAAGATTCCTTTTCGTAAATCGGCCATAATTTCTACACGTTCTAAAGTATCTACATCAGAATGAATATAACGGCAACGAATTTGAATTCGGGTTAAATATTTTGTCAATTCTTCAGCCATTCTTTTGGTAAGTGTAGTTACCAAGGTTCGTTCATCTTTTTCGACTCTAATTTGAATTTCTTCAATTAAATCATCAATTTGATTGAGACTTGGTCTCACTTCAATTTCAGGATCAAGTAAACCTGTGGGTCTTATTACTTGTTCAACAAAAATACCTTCCGTTTTTTGCAATTCGTAATCGGCGGGTGTTGCGCTTACAAAAATAACCTGATTTTGAATTTCTTCAAATTCCTCAAATTTTAAAGGTCTGTTATCCATTGCAGCTGGTAATCTAAAACCAAATTCAACTAAGTTTTCTTTTCTTGATCTATCACCACCGTACATGGCGTGAACTTGGGGAATAGTAACGTGACTTTCATCTACAATCATTAAATAATCATCTGGAAAATAGTCTAATAAACAGAACGGTCTTGAACCTGGTTCACGTCCGTCAAGGTAACGTGAGTAATTTTCAATTCCGCTACAATAGCCTAATTCACGAATCATTTCTAAGTCAAATTCCGTACGTTCTTTTAGGCGTTTTGCTTCTAAATGTTTGCCAATTTCTTTATAATAATCGTATTGTTTCATTAAATCTTCCTGAATCGCATGAATCGCATTTTGAAGCACATCAGGAGAAGTAACAAATAAATTTGCAGGATAAATATTGAGTTGTTCAAATTTTTCAACTATCTGATTATTAGTGACATCAAAACTTTCAATTTCTTCAATCTCATCACCAAAAAAGTGAATTCTATAAGCATGTTCTCCGTAAGAAGGGAAAATAGTAATGGTGTCTCCTTTTACTTTAAAAGTTCCACTGCTAACTTCAGTTTCAGTTCTAGAATACAAACTTGTAACTAATTGATGTAAAAATTTGGTACGTGATATTTCTTTGTTTACTTCAATAGAAATGATATTTTTTTTGAATTCTACCGGATTTCCAATCCCATAAATACAAGATACAGAGGATACTATAATAACATCTCTTCTTCCAGATAAAAGAGCCGAAGAAGCACTAATTCTTAATTTTTCTATATCTTCATTGATAGATAAATCTTTTTCAATATAAGTTCCAGTTGTCGGTAAATAAGCTTCTGGTTGGTAATAATCGTAGTATGAAACAAAATATTCTACCGAATTATTTGGAAAAAACTGTTTAAACTCTGAATATAATTGTGCAGCCAGTGTTTTATTATGTGCTAAAACTAAGGTTGGTTTTTGAACTTTTTCAATCAAATTAGCAACCGTAAATGTTTTACCTGATCCTGTAACACCCAATAATGTTTGATATTTATCATTATCAACAATACCATTCACTAATTGCTTAATTGCTTCAGGTTGGTCGCCAGTAGGTTTAAATTTAGATTCTAATTTGAACTGCATGCTGCAAAAATAATGTAATTTTATTTTCTAAATTAATAGTATGAAGTGTATTTTTAAAAGTATATCAGTTGTTTTCTTTCTTTTGAGTTTAAATTTAATGGCTCAAGAAACATTTCCAAAATCGTGGGAAGGAAATTATAAAGGAGAATTACAAATTTATGGTGTTGATTCTGTTAGAATGAAGTTGACAATGAAATTAGATATAGTTAAAAAGGGTGACTCTATTTACCAATGGAAAATAGCGTATGAATTTAATGGAAAAGAAGATGATATTCCTTTAAATTCATACGTTTTTAGTAAATGGAAGACAAAAAGCTATTTTAAAAAAGACAGCATTAACGTCTAATTAAGCTGAAATGACTTTTTTTAGTTCTAATATTTCCATTTTTATCAATTAATTCTACGGAGAACCAATAATCAGTTGCAGGAAGTTGTTGTCCGTTAAATATTCCATTCCAACCATTACCGTCAGGGTTTATTTGTGTAATTAATTTTCCAAACCGATCAAAAATATAGATGTTAGAATTTGGATAAAAGGTTTCATTAGCACCTAAGACTTTCCAAGTATCATTAATTCCATCATTATTTGGCGTAAAAAAATTAGGAAACCCAATAACAGAAATTTGTATTTGTGTTGGAGGATCACAACCATTTTTGTCTTGAATGACAATTGTATGTATCCCAGGAGGTACATTTTCAAAGAAAGGCGGATCCTGAAAATTTTGAATAAAGTTATTTTGAGAATCAATCAAGGCAAATTCATAATAGCCAATACCTAAATTATTGGTTGAAATTGTGATAGTGTTGTTATTAGAATCATCTTCAATAGTGATATCATTTATTTGAATTGCAGGCGGATTTGATTCTACAATAATAAAACTGTTGAATCCTTTGCATAAAGAATCATCAGCAGGATTGGTTAAATCATTTTCAGAAATGTGTAAAACTTCTACTTTATAAGTCCCTTCGGCATTTGCTTCATAAAAGGAATTTGTTGCTCCAGAAATGTTATTGTTATTTAAATACCATTGATACGTATCATTTGGATTCAATGTATTTCCATCTAAATACGTTGTAAAAAGTTGAGGGTTATCTCTTGGGTTGCTAACACATAAAATAATTTCTTCATCAGAACCGTTTGGTACAGGAATTGGATTTACAATTAAATTGAATTTTCCAACAGAATTACAATTTCTAGATAATTTATTGGAAATGCGGACAATAATTTCTTTTGAAGAAAAATCAATATTTCCTTGCAAAGAGTTAATTTGTAACTGAGCATCATTGTTGTTTTGATAAAATTCAACTTCAAGAGATGGATCAGAAAAAATTGCTAAAATTTCTTGTCTTTTAATTTCAAAATCAAATGTAGCGTTTCCACTTCCAATACTTTTTAAATCGTTATTTAAAGAAATATCATTTTCACATTCATAATAATTATCGTAGGAATCAAGACTTGTAGGATATACGTTTAATTCCATTTTTCCAGTTGTAAAACACCCTGACTGCTTATTAACCAATTTTACTAATAAGTTAGGATTGTTGGCTGATGTGTAAGAATCAATTTGAGTAATTGCATTATTTGCATCTAAATCAGCCTGAGCTAGGAAAAAGAAAACTTCCAAATTTGGATAGTTTTGAGTGATTTCTTCAATTTTGGTTGTTAAATTGAATAGTGTAACTCCATCGGTACTGTCATCATCAATATCGCATTGATCATAAATTATTGGATCAAAGGTTGCAGGAGGATCGAATACTTCAACTTCAAATCTTCCTTTGTATATTGTTGGGAAACCACAAACATCAATTATAACTTCCAATTCATAAATTCCAGCATCAGCTAACTGAATATTTGTAAATGTAAGGCTTGAAGAATTCTCATTAAGGTCAATACCATTACGGGTCCAACTATAAGTAGGAAAGTTTTCATGTAAATTTTCAGCATTGAAAGTATAATCACTCCCCACACATAATTTTAAAGTTTGGTTAGTAATTATTTGATAGTTGTTTTCAACACTAGTTATTTCAATAGGTAAAAGTAAGGATGTAATAAAAGGCGGTAAGCCTTGCATGGCTTTACCAAGACCTAAATTCAGTGCATCTAACTCATAATTACAATTAGCACCTAATTCATCAGGGCTATTAATAGCATCTAAATAGCTTGTTCCAGTACTATAATTAATAGGAACAGTTGCATAAATTTTGCCATTTGGAGCTAATTGTAAAGCTCCACGATAACCAGGTTGAGATTTTACTAAATATTTGCTAGAGACTATGTTGGTGTTTTCTAAATCGAATTGGAATAATTTGTTAATCCGATTTTCATTAACCCCATTAAATGTTGAACAATATAGTTTGGTTGATTGTGGTGAAAACTCAATTCCATATGGATCTCCATCCGCACTAGAATTGGAAATTAATTCAATACCATTGTTTGAAACAATTCCAGAAGCGTCATCAAAACTATATAAATGTAACCAGCCTTGACCATAATTGGCGCTTGCCAACTTTTCCCCATCAGGTGATACTTTTAAATAGCCTCTAGGGTCAGTGTTTAAAAAATTAACAGGTGATACTATAGGGTTTTTATCATCCAATCCATTGATATCAATTTTGTAAGAAATAAAATTATTTTCTACCAGTGATATTACCCAAAATTCATCACATTCAGCACCTTTTACTGAGGTTACTTTTTCTGTCCATTCTGCATTTTTACCAATAGATAAATCAATAGCTGAACCTGTAATATCTCCAAGTCCACTATTTAAATTCATATCAACAGTATAACAATGTAAACCTTCTGTTGGGTTTATAAGATTATTATTATTATCATAATCATTTGCACCAACTGTAAATATGTAAAATAAATCACCATTACCAGGATGAGGAACAATAATGGCAGATTGCGTACTTGAAGGGTCTCCTAAGAGGTTTTTCCCATTTGGCATTAGGTCGCCATTTGTATCCCAAACATTTATTCCATCTGAATAAAATAATAAAGTACCGTCTGCTTTAGAAAAAGAGGCACATCCTTCGTTTGTTGATAAACTTCCACTAATTGGTGTAGGTGCCCCGTTATTAAAATCAATACCTGAATTCTGCCCAAAATACCAAATATTCGCTTCTTTTTGTGCAAAAGTGTGAAGTGTTACTATTAGAAAAAGAAATGATATTATTTTTTTCATTTAGATATTTTTTTAATATTCTCCAAATGTAATAATATCTGCTATAATGTAATAATTATTTACAAATCTCTCTTTTTTAATAAAGCATATGATAAGTAAATGAAGATAGCTGTCCAAATTAATACAATTAAAATATCGAGTGGTTGTACAGAAAAATCTTTAGATAAATCTTCACCAGCAGTTTTTGCAACAGCTTTAACGGCATCTAACCTTGTAAAAGGTTCTTTAATTAAGTTTGCCATTGCTTCCAAAGGTAAAAATTGCATAATTTGATCTACATAATCTTCAAATTTCCAATAAGACATTCCTTTAATAAAACCTTCAATCATTGCCCAAACTAGCATAGCTCCAACGGCAAAGGCACTTCTTTTTACTAAGATTCCTAAAAATAATCCAAATGAAAAGAACCCAACAAGCTTAATAAAAAATGCAAATAAATATTCTAAATCAGTGGTTACTATTGAAAGTTCAGTAAAGTCAGAATAAATATATCCAAGCACAATTGAAACTAAAAAAACAAAAATTGTAGAAACAAAAGCTAATAAAATAACAGTATAAAATTTAGATAAAACAAATTCTGCTTTACTTAAGCCGTCAATTAAATTTTGTTTTAAGGTTTTGTTACTGTATTCGTTTGCCATCATTGAAACAATAACAAGTAACAAAAAGAATTTAAAAATGGATGCCATAAAGGTGTTAAAATGCCAGATGTATGGAAAATTAAATATGCCTTGTTCAGCTAAATGAAATTTTATGGGACCAATGTCAAACTTAATGGCTGCAATTAATGCAATTGAAGTTAATAAAATAAAATAAATTAGTATTAAAACTCTACTAGCTCTGTTATGTTTTAATTTATGGATTTCTATATTTAGGAGTCGTAGCATTTTAATTTTTGTTTGTTAAAGTTAAGAATTGTTGTTCCAAGCTAGGTTTTCTCTTTACTAAATGAGAAAGTGTAAGACCATTCTTAAAAAGATAATTATTAATTTCTGAAGCTGAAATAGGTTTTCCTAAGGCTGCAATTATTTTATGTTCCTCATCAATTTTAGTTGAAATAACACCTTCAAAGTTGTTTAGTAACGTTATTAATTTTTCAGAATCACTATCAGTTTTTACTTCAAATACCCCGTGTGAGGCAGTTAATTCATCAACTCTACCTGAATATAATTTGATTCCTTCTCTAATCACAACCACATGAGAACATACTTTTTCAACTTCATCTAATAAGTGTGAGGCTAATAAAATAGTAGTTCCTTTACTAGCAATATCCTTAATAATTTTTCTAATCTCATGAATTCCTTGAGGGTCTAAACCGTTTGTTGGCTCATCTAAAATTAAAATTTCTGGATCATTTAATAGGGCAGATGCAATTGCTAACCGTTGTTTCATTCCTAAAGAAAAAGTTTTAAACTTACTATTTCTTCGTTCGTATAAATTTACAGTTTTTAATTTTTCATCAATTCTTGAAAATGGAATTTCTTTTATTTTACATACTAATTTTAAATTTTGAATAGCAGTCATATACGGATAGAAGTTTGGTCGCTCAATAATTGCGCCTACTTTTTTTAAAGCTTCGTGTGTAGATAAACTGCCATCGAACCAATTAAAACTTCCTGAAGTTTTGTTAACAACATTTAAAATAATTCCCAGTGTAGTTGATTTTCCACTTCCATTTGGACCTAAAATACCGTAAACATTTCCTTTTTGAATATCAAAAGATAAATTATTTACAGCATGTATGTTCCCAAATTTTTTATTGAGTTCGCGTAGAGATATGATTGTTTCCAATATTTTTTTGTTTAGTATAAAATTAAGACGATTTTTATTGAAAATTGTTACAGCAATATACTAAATTTGGAATAAATAAGTGATTTAACGTATGGATGAAAAGTTAATTTCAAGGAAAAAGCCGGCTTTTCCAATTAATGACCAATTGTATAAATATTTAACGGAGTATAATAGAAATATTAAAATTCCAGTTTTTTATGATGATTTACTTCGGTTTGATGGAGGAATAGAAGTGTATGACAAAAATGGAGAAGATACTCTGTGGATTAGAGTTTACTATTCTGAACATGAACGAGATGAAATTGATTTGAGTTTGAAGCGTATGTACTTGATTTTACATGGAGATGGTACAGAAGACTCACTTCCTTTTTTAACAATTGATGGAATTGATTACTGTACGTTTGGAAATTCAAAACCGTTTAGAGTAAAAGTAAGAAATATTTTAAATGACAATCATACTTATTTATATGTTAAGAAAGCGGATGCTTCTAGAGTTTATGGATTAGAATTAGAGCATATTTTATCACCAAATAATATTAACTTTTTAGTTTATAAAGACACCTTAATTGAAGAACATGTTTTAGGTGTTCCGGGAGATCAATTTTTAGTTGAAAACATGGCAACTGTTTCAATAAGAGGGAAAAAAAGATTATCAAAAGAGTTTGTAAAATTTAATGAACGGTGTATGATTCGTATGTTAGGTGACATGCGTTCTTATAACTATGTAATTGTGGCTTCATACGATTTTGATCAAGTTGAATATCGTATGAGAGCGATGGATTTTGATCAGCAAAGTTATGAAGGTAACTTAAAGGTATATTTCCCTCAATTTTTTAAGGAAAATTATCCATTTGTTAAAATGGTTTCTGATAATTTGCAAGAGGAATCTATTGAACAATATAAAAAAGAAGAACGTTCTGCAATTGCAAGAAGGTTAAGAGGTTCTCAAGATAGGGTTCGTGATTTATTGGAATGTATGTTGAATGATAAAATTTCAACTACTAGTAATATAAACCAACTTAAAATGGATTTATATGAATATACAAAGGACATAAAGTTTAAAGAATGTAAATCAATGGGTGAAATTTTAAAAGTAGCTTTAGCTTTTGTAACTAGAAATTACGAAAATGTAAATGCGTATATCATTCATTAATAATTTTCAAAATCAAAGTCGTCTATATTTTCTAAATCATTTTCATCATCAAAAGCATCAAAGTCATCAGTTAGTTTTTCTGATTTGAATTCTTTTTCTGGAGCTTCATCTGGTACATTTCCAAATGAAAGAGCTAATATTGGCAATTCATCATTGGTCGTATCTTTTATTTCAGAAAGCTCAACAAAAAAGGTCCACAAAGCCATAAAATCATAAACATAAATTAGTTTATCACCAACGTTTTTAAAAATATCAGCTACTATACAAGAGTTCATTGTGAGTGAATCACCGTGTTCAGACATATCAAATAAAGGAATTTCATCACCTTGTTCCCAATTAGCATCAGTTTTATAAAATGAAGCCATCTCTTGACCCTTAAAGCCAAAAGATTTTGCAATAACAAAATGTAATTCTTCTAAATTAATTGATTTATCTACAATTAAATCTCTAATTACATCATCCTTAACATCTAAAATAATTCTAATTCTGTACGCCATCTTAATAAAATACAATTCGTTTGCAAAGGTACTATTTAAAGTTTTAAATTCTTATTTTTACTGCCTAACAATTTTCTTATGAGTAAAAAAGAAGTAATCTTGGAGTCTTTAAATAGCATGTGTAAAAATACACTAATGGAGACTTTAGATATTAAATATGTAGATTTAGGTGAAGATTTTTTAGTGGCAACAATGCCCGTAAACTCAAGAGTACATCAACCAGATGGTATTTTGAATGGTGGCGCTACTATGGCTTTGGCTGAGAGTGTTGGTAGCCCAACATCTATGTTGGCAATTGATATGGATAAATTTAGTGTTAGAGGTATTGAATTTTCTGCAAATCATTTACGAAGTGTTAAAAAAGGGATTATTACAGCTACAGGTAAAATAATTCATAAAGGAAAAACCATTCATTTAGTTGAAATTAAAGTTGAAGATGAAAGAGGTAGAGTAATTTCTATTTGTAAATTAACCAATTATATTTTGGCAAAGTAGAAATTATGTTTAGAAAAATTCTTAAAATTATTGGAATTATTTTTCTACTACTTTTCACAGTATTAATTGTCATTTTTTACAGATTTTCAACACCTAAATCTGATAAATATATTCAAAAAGAATTTACAGAAAATAATCATAACGTTTTTATCAGTCAAAAGAAGTTTAAGAATTTTGATTATAGAGTTGTTACAACTCAAAAAGAAATAGATACTACTTTGCCAACTATTGTTTTTATTCATGGTTCAATAGGCTCAGCACTTGATTTTAAATACTATTTATTTGATGCTGAATTAAATAAAAGAGCCAACTTAATTGCTTATGATAGAATTGGTTATGGTAAAAAAAACACAGGAAATGTTCAAGAATCTATAGCTTTTGAAACAGAAATGCTTGAAGATTTAATCACGAATTTAAATAAACAAACTACTGTATTAGTAGGCTATTCTTATGGTGGTCCAATTGCATTGGCTTCAAAAAATAATTATAAAAAAATAGTTTTGTTGGCACCTGCAGTTTATTCAAAAGTAGAGCCAATGCCTTGGGCTTTAAATTTTTATAAATGGAAGTTTACCAGATGGATGTTACCATCGATTTGGAAATCGGCTTCCAAAGAAAAGTTATCACATCAATCAGATTTATTAAAATTTGAAAATAGTTGGAATACGAATCCTTCAAAAGTTATAAGTATTCATGGAAATGAGGATTGGATAGTTCCGTATGAAAATTCATTATATTTAAAGGATAAATTTTCACCAAAACAATTTGATTTAGTAACTTTGGATAATGCTGGTCACGGATTGGTTTGGTCGCATTTTAAAGATATTAAAATGATATTGCTTCAACAGTTAAAACCATAATAATTGCAACAAGAAATAACATTATTTTTTAATAAAATTAAACAAGCTTACGATTTAAGCTCTCCCTTTGTAGTTTTTAGAAAACCAAATGAGAATTTAATAACAACTTACATTCAAAACACAAAAGACTTAAATTACTTAAACTCTTTTTCTGAGCAAGGTTTTGTTTTTGCTCCGTTTAATAAAAATCAAAAAAAAATAATTTTTTTAAGAGAGCAATGTAACATATTTTCTTCTGAAATTTCTTCCGAAGATTTTAATGATGTGTTTTCAAAAACTTCAATTATTAATAATGATGTTAGTTTGGAAGCAGAAAAAAATCATATTGAATTAGTACAAAAAGGAATTGATTTTATTAAAAAGAACAATGCTAAAAAAATTGTTCTATCAAGAAAGGAACATATTAACATTAAAGAATTGGATGTTTTAGATACCTATAAAAAAATGTTATATAGGTATCAAAATGCTTTTGTGTATGTATGGTTTCATCCTTCTATTGGTTTATGGATGGGAGCCACACCTGAACGGTTAATAAGTGTTGCTGGTACAACATTTAAAACAATGGCTTTGGCAGGAACTCAATTAAATAAGAAAGATGAGAATATTGTTTGGGAAGAAAAAGAGCAGCAAGAGCAACAGTTTGTTACAGATTTTATTTTTAATAATGTAAAACAGTATTTAAATAATATTCAAATTTCAAAGCCATATACTGTTGAAGCTGGAAATATAGTGCATATTAGATCTGATATTTCAGGTGATTTGAATACACCTAATTTAATAGGTGAATTAGTTAGTTCATTACATCCAACTCCGGCCATTTGCGGATTGCCAAAAGATATTGCTACTGAATTTATTTTAAAAAACGAAGGATATGATAGGGCTTATTATTCTGGATTTTTAGGTGAAATTAATAAAGGAAATAGTACAGACTTATTTGTTAATTTACGATGTATGGAATTAAAAAATGACGAAGCTATAATTTATGTTGGAGGCGGTATAACGAAAGATAGCAATGCAGAAAATGAATGGAAAGAAACAGTCTCTAAAGCTGAAGTAATGAAAAAGGTATTGTAATTTGTTTATCATAAAATGTACAATAACTTTCCGTAACTTTGCAACTTTAATTAAAAGTTTGAATGCCACAATTTCCCAAAAATATTTTAGCTCAGCAAGTTGTTAAAAACTGTATAAATTATAACATAAATACAGTTGTAATTTCACCGGGTTCTAGAAACGCGCCTTTAATTGTTGGTTTTAATGAAGCTGAAGAAATAGAAACGTTATCTATTGTAGATGAACGTTGTGCTGCTTTTTTTGCATTAGGAATTGCGCAACAAACTAGAAAGCCAGTTGCTTTATTATGTACATCAGGTTCTGCATTATTAAATTATTATCCTGCAATTGCGGAAGCATTTTATAGCAATATTCCTTTAGTTGTTATTTCGGCCGATAGGCCTAAACATTTAATTGATGTTGGAGACGGGCAAACAATTCGTCAAGAAAATGTTTTTGAAAATCATATATTGTTTACTGCTAATTTGGGTAGTGGAGGAGATAATGATAAAATTATTAAAGCTATTTTAATAGCTTCAGATAAAAAAGGGCCCGTTCATATAAATGTTCCTTTTGATGAACCTTTGTATGAATTTGAAGAGGTAAATTTTAATAGAATTGAAGTAATAAATGAGTTAAAGGAAAGTTTGATTGATGAAATTCCATTAGAAGTAGATGAACTTCAAAAATTTGCGGATATTTGGAATTCTTCAACAAAAAAAATGGTGCTGGTTGGTGAACATTTTCCTGATGAATTATTGCAAACACAATTAGAACATTTAGTTAAAGATCCATCAGTATTGGTATTGGTTGAAAATACTGCGAATGTTTCGCATTCAAAATTTATAAATAGTATTGATAAGTTAATTTTTCCTTTGAGTGAAAAGGAACTTGAAAAATTTCAGCCAGAAATATTAATAACAATTGGAGGTTTAATTGTTTCAAAAAAAATTAAACAGCATTTAAGAAAGTTTCAGCCAAAACATCATTGGCATGCAGATGCTAAAAGAGCATTTGATACTTTTCAATGTTTAGAACATCATTTTAAAGTTTCATCACAATTATTTTTTAGTCAGTTTTTCTTTTTAACCAAACCTGTAGAAAGTACGTATCAACACTATTGGTTGCAAAAAAAAGCTTTCAGATTAAAAAAGCATAAAGAATTTATTGAAACGTGTGAATTTTCAGATTTAAAGATTTTTAATAAATTATTAATTTCAATACCAAATAATTCACAATTGCAATTGAGTAATAGTTCGGTAATTAGATATGCTCAATTGTTTGATATTCATAAAACATTGCGAGTTTTTTGTAATAGAGGTACAAGCGGTATTGATGGAAGTACAAGCACAGCCATTGGCGCGTCTTATGCTGTAAAAGAAAACACGGTATTTATTACAGGAGATATTAGCTTTTTTTATGATAGTAACGCTTTATGGAATAACTATATTCCAAGTAGTTTTAGAATTATATTGATTAATAATGGAGGAGGAGGTATTTTTAGATTTATTCCTGGGCCAAAAAAATCGAAGGCATTGGATTATTTTGAAACACCTCATAATTTAACAGCTGAATATTTATGCAGTATGTATAATTTTGAATATTTAACAGCTAAAAATGAAATTGATTTGAAAATTCAGCTTTCTCATTTTTATGAAAATTCAGCAATTCCAAAAGTATTAGAAGTATTTACACCAAGAGAAGAGAACGATAAAATATTAAAAGCATATTTTAACAATTTAAAAGATTAACAAATGGATTTAAAAGTAGGAGATAAGGTAGATTTAATAATTGTAAGAAATACCGGTATGGGTTTTACAGTTTTAGTAAATGAAGAATTTGAAGGGTTACTGTATAAAAATGAATTGTATCAAAAAATTGAAGAAGGTCAAAAATTGGTAGGTTTTATAAAAAAAATTCGTGAAGATGAAAAATTAGATGTAAGCTTACAAGCAGTTGGTTTTAAACATACAATTGTTAAAAATGAAATTCTTATTCTAAAAGCATTAAATGCAAATAATGGTTTTTTAGGATTGCATGATAAAAGTGCTCCTGACGAAATTAAATATCAGTTAGGAATGAGTAAAAAATCCTTTAAAAGTGCTGTTGGTGGTTTGTTTAGGCAACAATTAATTACTATTTCAGATGAAGGAATAAGTTTATATAAACCAGAAGAAGATTTAAAAAAAGAGTGATTTTGTATATAATCACTCTTTTTTGAAAATATATTTAAAGCTAAACTTAGATATTAAGTTTAGTTTTTAAAGGTTCACTCAAGCCATCTTTATGTACTAGTACTGAGATGGTTTTTAATTTAAAAAAGGCTTTACTCATATACACATAGCCACCGTTTCCAATACGTTCACCGGTACTTCCCCAAGAATTTTTTACTTTGTAGTATTCATTACCTTTTTGGTCTTTTACTATGCCAATAATATGCATTAAATGGTCATCTGTAGTATTATAATTTTCAAATTCTTGTTGTCTA
>Ga0307989_1001029_pt1 | contig 15966 bp, 13 predicted proteins | sample EllFjometagen185_FD_203164 | JGI IMG/M metagenome (GOLD analysis project Ga0307989, IMG submission 203164) | Marine microbial communities from Ellis Fjord, Antarctic Ocean - #185 | ecosystem: Environmental > Aquatic > Marine > Unclassified | place: Southern Ocean | collected 2014-10-08
GTCCTTTGTATTGTGGCACTGATTATCCTACCGTTAATATCCTTTGATTTTGCATATCTGACTTTACCTAGTTTAGGTAACTGCAGTTTCTTTCCTACTACCTTTATATTCCCATTTGTATATTTGGCGGTATATGACTGTATGGGATTACGCTTTGATTTGAACACCGGTTTTTTATTTTGTTTTTTGAAAAACCTGCTATAGGCCTGTGACATGTTCCTTACTGATGACTGTAAAGCTGTACTGTCTACTTCTTTTAGCCAATCAAATTCTTTTTTAAGTATCGGTAGGTGTGTTGCACATGTATTATATGAAAGTCCTTTTCCCGTTATATTAAATGCTGTGTTCCATTTATCAAGAAAGTGATTGTATACAAACCTTGAACAGCCTATTGTTTTATTAATCAATACGGCTTGTTCTTTTGTCGGATACAATTTAAATTTGAACGCTTTCTTCTGCAGCATCTCTATCATTTCACTTTCTGGTTATTATTTGTTCTCGTAACAGCCAATTTATGCATTAGCTACGTTAATTATATACCTCTTTTTAGAAATTGGCGTACTATTTTTAGTACATTTTCAAGATGTCGGGTGTTCTTTCCCAATTCATCCCACGTCTAAAGACACGGGTGTTCTTGGGTGGGTAATAAATATATCCATGCTTAGAATAAGTCCGAAAATAACAATATACGGGCCAGCCATAGACCCTATGTTGGCAATTGGAACTAAAAATGATCTAACCTTCAAAGGTCCGTATCCATCTCTGCCCTGAAGTGCATGCCCGGTTTCATGAGCAGCAACCCCAATAGCTGCAACAGACGAACTAGAGTGAACCGGTTCCGAAAGGTTAACCACTCTTTTTTTAGGATTGTAATTATCAGTTAACTTTCCTTTTGCAGCAATAATATCAATATCATGAAGATTGTTCTCATCTAGTATTTCCCGAGCCGTCATGGCACCTGTATAACCGTTCTTTGATTTAATTTTCGAATATTTACTGAATGTTCCACTGACCCTGGCTTGTGCCCACATACTTAATAATAGCGCCGGGATCATCAGCCAATAATAATAAAACATTACTATTTACCTCCCTGTCCCAGAACTATACCACTTTCAATATTGTGCCAGCACTGTGATATTTCCATAGCCTTTCCATTTTCAAACTGCAGTTCATATATATATAGGTATCCGGTCCCACAGGCTATTTCCATTTTCTCTTTATCTATGTTCGTAACAGTCCCAGGATTTTTCTGGTGTTCTATATCTGAAAATCCGGATCTGATTATTCTCATTCTTTTACCTATATATTTCGTAAAACAACCCGGCCATGGGTTGAGTGCTCTGACTTTATCATGAATAGATTTTGAGTCAGAGTTCCAATCCACAATACTTTCTTCTTTTTTTAGCATAGGGGCATGGGTAGCTTTAGCATCGTCCTGTGGGGTTCGTATGAGAGTTCCCTCTCCCAGTTTGATTAGAGTTTCTGATATAAGCTCTGCTCCGGTTTTCATTAAAATATCATGAAGTTCACCTGAAGTAGTATTTTCGCCAATTTCAACTTCAGCTTTTAAAAGTATATCTCCTGTATCCATCCCCCTGTCTGTCATCATTGTTGTTATTCCTGTTATTGTATCTCCATTCATAACTGCTCTGTGAATTGGCGCTGCTCCTCTGTATTCTGGCAAAAGAGACGCATGAACATTAATACATCCGAATTTGGGTATATCAAGAACTGCCTGAGAAAGAATTTGTCCATAGGCACATGTTATAAATAACTCCGGGTAAAATTCTTTTAAATCACTTACAACATCTTTTTTCCTGATTCTTTCCGGTTGAATAACTTTAAGATTATTTTCTAATGCAATTTGTTTTATAGGTGAAAACGAAACAGCTTTTCCGCGTCCTCTTTTTCTGTCAGGCTGTGTAACAACCGCCAAAATCTCATGGCCGTCATTGATTAGTTTTTCAAGAACCGGCACCGCAAAATCCGGGGTGCCCATGAAAACTATTTTAAAGTATTTCATCAACCATATCCTCTGATTCTTCAAGTTCTTCATGGGTTATATATTCAATAACTATATCTGTAAAAAGCCAACCTTCAAGATGGTCTGTCTCATGACATACAACTACTGCTCTCATACCTTCTGTTTCAAGGGACATAGCATCACCGTTTCGATCCTGGTATTCTACTGTTACTTTTTCTGGGCGTCTCACTACGCCGAATTTCCCAGGCACACTTAAACAGCCCTCAACCTTAAATTGCTCACCCTCAGTACTTGTTATTTTCGGATTAATCATTTCATAAAGCTGGCCATCATAATCAAACACAACTACTCTTTTTAAAATACCTACCTGAGGTGCTGCCAATCCGACACCGGGCGCAGCATACATTGTTTCAGCCATATCATCCAACAGTCCGTGTAAGCGTCCGTTAAACTTGTCAACTTTTTTTGCTTTTTTTCTGAGAACTGGGTCCTCATCTATTCTTATATTTCTTAGAGCCATCATTACTCCTCATTTATTTTGTATTACAATATATATTAACCTATTGTATGTAAATATAATACCACCAAAAGCACTGTTCTAATCTCAATTCTTTTAAAAACAAGTTGCTTTTAGAGTCGAAAATTTAAAATCTGTCACTCTTATTTAATTATGTTTAGAAATTTTCTATCGAATAACTTCATGAGTTGAAATAATTATTCAAATTAATCTATCGCCTTTTATATCTATACTGCATGTTACTTCAAAAGGTTTTTTAGCTGCAATTCTAAGAAACATGTCACTGACATTTTTTCTGACTTCAACTGAGTTTATTCCCCTTACAACAATTCTATAACGATACTTTTTGTTTATTCTTGAAACCGGTGCATATTCAACTCCCGAAACATCAGCTCCGCTTTCCTTAAGAATTTTTTCAGCTTTACCCGCCCATTCACGTGCTTTCGCATCAAAAACCGATGTAAAAAGGATTCTGGAAATTATTCCGTAAGGTGGGTATGCAAGCCGTTCACGAAGACCTGATTCTATCTTAAAAAATGCTTCGTAATCTTGCTTCACGCCACATTCTATTGCATAAGCATCAGTATTATACGCCTGAATAATAGCCCTTCCCCGCTTCTCGCCTCGTCCGGCTCTTCCGGCTGCCTGAGTTATTAGTTGAAATGCCCTCTCTTGGGAATCAAAGCCATATCCAGCAGTAAGAGTATCTGCAGCCAGTATTCCAACTAGGGTTATATCAGGAAAATCATGGCCTTTTGCTATCATCTGTGTTCCAATCAGGATATTGATTTTCTCATCTCGGAATTTATCAAGAATATTCATATGTGAGTTTTTATATCCGGTAGCATCCGAATCCATTCTTATTAATGTTGCTTCGGGAAACAGTTTAGAAATTTCTTCCTCCACCATTTGGGTTCCAATTCCATGGTTTTGAATAGCCTCAGATCCACATTCGCTGCATCGTTTCGGTACCTGTTCCATATGTCCACAGTAGTGGCAGATCATAGCATTCAATCTTTTATGATAAGTAAGTGAAATATCGCAATTAGTGCAAATATTTGTATTGCCACAGTCCTTGCATAAGATAAATGAAGCATATCCGCGTCTGTTAAGAAAAAGTAGAGTCTGCTCTCCTCTTTCAATATTTAAACGCATTTCATCTTCGAGCTGTCTGCTGAAAAGATTAAAATTACCTGCGGATATTTCTTCTTTCATATCTACAACCACAGTCTTTGGTATTTTACCAAGCCCTGCTCGTTCTTTTAGCTGGATAATTCTGTCTCTCCCCTGCATCAAATGATAATCCTCAACTAAAGGAGTTGCAGATCCTGAAACTAATACTGCATTTTCAAGAGAGCATCTCATTGATGCTACATCAACAGCGCTGTATCTGGGTGTTGTTTCGCTATTAAATGAAGGTTCGTGTTCTTCATCAACAATAACAAGTCCGAGATTATCAAATGGAGCAAATATACATGAGCGAGCTCCCAATGCGATTGAAACGCGCTTCTCTTTTATCATCATCCATTGGTCATATCTTTCACCCATGGATAATCTGCTGTGTAAAATGGCTATATCATCCGGAAAACGCGCTTTAAATCTCCGAATCATCATTGGAGTGAGAGATATTTCAGGAACAAGTACTATAACCTGCTTTCCTGTTAATAGCGCTTTTTGAGCAAGTCTTATATAGACCTCGGTTTTTCCACTCCCGGTTATACCATACAGCAAATAAGAATCGCTTTTTCCACTATCCATAGTTTTTGAAACTGTTTTCACTGCATTAATCTGCCCTGGATTTAAAGTTACTTCAATTGTATCCGGCACATCACCATAATCTTCCGGCATCCTATCTACTTTTTTATCAAACAACTCAATAATTCTATTCTTTTCCATCGTTTTCAATACAGCTCTTGAAATGGATTCATAAGATGCGAACTCTGTAACAGTAACTGAACCATAATCCAGCAGAACTTCAACCACTCTCATATGCTTTCTATTTTTAAAATCACTATTCTCTATCAATGCAGTAGCTTCATTAATTGATATCTTTAGTCTGGCAGTTTTCAATGTTCTTGCTTTAGCAGCTCTTTGCTCTTTTTCAACCAGCTTAATGTCACCTGACATAATTTCCGCCGCCAGTCCTTTTTTATCAATTCCGGCTTGAGCCATGTATTCATCTGCAGGCAATTCAATACCATCTGCAGTAATAACAATGGTTTCTCTTTTTATTTTCATTCCTGAAGGTAGCATTATTGAAATTGCACTTCCATAGCTGCAAAAATATCTGTCTCTAATTAATTTAGCCAGTCTGAACATATTTTTATTCAAAAGAGGAGTGTCATCGAGGATATTTTCAATAGGTTTTAACTTTTTATATTTTGATTCATCTACATAGGCCAAAAACCATGCAGTGCGAAACGATCTACCTCTGCCAAATGGCACGGTAACCCTCATTCCGGTTTCAAGATTTTCTTCGAGTTCTACCGGCACATTATAATGGTAAATTTTATCGAAGGATCTGACCGCATTTTCAAGTATGACTGCACAAATTTTCATATAATCTCCCCTTTGATTTTAGCATATCACTGATAAACATTCCAAGCTAAAAAAGGTTTATCACCCGTTGCCCTGATTACTATGTCATCACCCTAGTCTGAGACGAATGACATAGTTATTGGGTATATCAGTTCTTCAAGCTCTATGTATTATTCACTGTTGCCCTGATAACTATGTCATTACCCTAGTCTGAGACGAATGACATAGTTATTGGGCATATCAGTTCATCAAGCTCTATGTATTATTCACTGGCATCCCTGATTACTATGTCAGTACCCTAGTCTGAGACGGCTGACATAGTTATTGGGCACAAACCGTTTTATATTATTATTTGCAGTGATAAACATTCCAAGTTAACAAAGGTTTATCACCCGGTGTCTTGATTACTATGTCATTACCCCAGTTTATAATACAGGACTTGGATTATCTATTGCAATGGCAATTGCACAAAACCATGGAGGCAATATAACTGCCTGGAATGCTGCACCTAATGGAGCCGTCATTGAAGTTACTCTTTCAATATAGTAGCAGAAATAAACATTTAAGCTACTATTCTGTATAAATCACCCTTTTGCACTCATGTTCAGGTTGTGTATATACCACCAATATATTATAATTACCATAGACTAATTGTTGGAGGAGACTGCAGGTATGGAAACATCCACGTTAATAACAAGTGCCGCTATACTTAATACCCTGGGAATAATTTTTGGAGTTATCTTCGGAGTTATACTTCACCTTGTTTTTTCATTCAGTCTTTACACAATGGTTAAAAAACGCGGAATGCATAATCCATGGCTTGCCTGGATTCCAATAGTTAATTTTTACTGTGTGGGTAAAATAATCGGTGATATTAAAATTTTAAAACTCCACCTGACAAATACTGAAATTATATTACCTTTGGCCTTTGCACTTTTCATTGGACTTGCCTATATTCCACTTGTTGGTTTTATACTTTCTGCCGCAGGACTATTAGTATTAGTTTTAGCAATGCACAAACTATATCAACTTTTTGACTCAGAAAACGCCTTTATACTTACTATATTAACAGCCATTCTTCCTGTTTTTGTTGCTCCGGTTATTATGTTTATTTACAGAGAGAAGTAAATCAAAAGATTAAAGCGGTTAAATACATGACCGTCATATGTACAAAAGTTGAAATTTATACGAAAAAATATTAAAATACATATACTTCGATTAATTTATGTCCAACATAATAAAGCAGTATTTGAATGTAAAGTACAGAAGTTGCCCAGTATATTCAATATTTAGGTTATCGGGCGAAAAAAATTATAATAGAATCTGCAGGAGCAATTAATGAAAAGACACGGTACAGACAACCATATAAAAGAAAAAAAACACTCGACTCTCGTCTATATTCCACATAACGGGAAACCTTCGAAAACCTTTAAGCTAACAGCCCCCATAACTAAAATAATGGCATTTTTTATGATTTTCGCAATAGTTGTAACAAGCTTATCTTTAGTATTATCATATTTCATTCGCCAAAATCATAAGGTAAATGATACAACCCAATATATTATTGAAAAATATCAGGAACAACTTAAGGTTTCAAACCTATACATATACAGGCAGTCAACAATGCTTGAATCAAAACTTGATGATTTGAACGAGATTGAATTTACTCAGGCCTCAATATCCGGCGGTATAATGAATCTCGCTAATAAACTTGAGGGTTTTTCGACTCAATATTTTTCAACTTTACCGGGCACAACAGCTCAAACACTCGACGTATCTAAAATTGACCAGTTTATTGATGAAGTTAAAGAAATCAATGTAGTTCTAAATGAGTTTCAGGGCATGGCGGAAGTATCTGATTTAGAAATGCTTCAGTTCACAGCTATCAGAGAAACATTAACAGATTATCTTTTGTATGTACCTTCTGTATGGCCAACAAAAAGTACTTATATAGGTTCTGCATTTGGAATGAGATATCACCCGATACTTAAAGTTTTAAAAGAACATACCGGAACTGATATAGGCGGTGCATATGGGGATGAAATTTATGCATCTGCATCAGGGACAGTAGTGTTATCCAGATATAACGGTGGTTACGGATATTCAGTTGAAATTGACCATGGTGAAGGTATAACAACAATCTATGGCCATGCTTCTAAACTTCTTGTAAAAGAAGGAGAAGAAGTTGTTAAGGGCCAGGTAATTGCACTTGTTGGAAGTTCAGGCGTCAGTACCGGCCCGCATGTTCACTTTGAAATCCGCATTGACAATGTCCCTGTGGACCCAATTCCGTTTATAAACGGTGGAGAGGATTAATATGCCAAAAAGATTATCAAACAAAGTAAGAAAAATAGATTCTTTTATAGGAACTAACTCAACATTATCAGGAGATATTTTTTCAAAAAGCTCACTCTGTATAGAGGGTGTAGTTGAAGGAAATATTTTTTCCGATGGTGCTGTAATAGTTGGAAAATCAGCATATATATCAGGAAATATTGAAGCACACAATACATCCGTTTCCGGCAAAGTTAAAGGCAATATAATTGTCAAGGATTATGCCCGGCTTACATCCACTTGCATAGTTGACGGGGATATTCACGCAGCAAATTTTATAGCTGATGAAGGATCTGTTTTCAATGGCAAATGCTATATGATTAATAAAGATTCCGCCCCGGTTCAATCTACTGAAGATGAAGAGGCTTAATCGCCTCTAAGCTACAACAAACCGGCCAATGTATCCGGTAAGAAGAGGTTCACATGGATAAAAAGACAGAAGTTAAAAAGAAGTCTGCAAGCAAAACAGAACAGACTCCATATACATATTCATTCTGGAGCATATTCACAAACACTTTCGGAGCCACTTTCAAGATACTGATAATAGTGGTTCTTCTTGTTGGGGTTATTGCAGGTTGTCTGGGATTGGGAATGGTTATCGGATGGATTGAAACAGCTGAAACTATTTCAGAAGAGCAACTTGAAATCACATCAGGATTAACTACTTTAATTTATGATGCTGACGGAAATGTAATAACTAAACTTACCGGTGCTGATAATATAAATCGTGAGACTGTGGGTTATGATGGCATTCCTCTGGTTCTAGAACATGCCATAATATCAATTGAAGACGAACGTTTCTACGAACACAGTGGCTTTGACCTTGTCAGAATTCTTTCGTCTGTATATTCACTTGTAATCAATAGAGGCGAAATTGAACAGGGCGGAAGCACGTTAACCCAGCAAGTATATAAAAACTATACCGGTAGATTTGAAACAACCTTTGAAAGAAAATTTCAGGAACTTTATAACTCTATACTTCTTGAACGCAAATTTGATAAAAAACAAATAATCACATATTATGCAAATATCGTAAATATGGGTAACGGTTGCTATGGTTTTCAATCAGCTTCAAAATTATATTTTGGTAAAGAGCTTAAAGATGTTAATCTAGCAGAAGCGGCCTTCCTTGCGGGAATACCCAATGCACCCACAACATATAATCCATATACCGAAAAGGGATATGAAGCAACACTGACAAGGATGAAAAATATTCTTGATAAAATGCTGGAATTAGGTTTTATCAGCGAAGATACACACACAACTTCCCGTGCAACTGTGGTTGAAATACAGCCTAGAGATCAAACACTGCAGACAAATAAGGCTACTTCATATTTTGTTGACGAAGTTATAAAAGAAGTCATTGAAATGTTAATGGAAGAAAAGGAATTAAGTGAAATAGCTGCTGAAAGAATGGTTTACAGCAATGGACTTCATATATATACAACCATGGATCCTGATGTTCAGGCTGCTGTAGACAAAGTATTCTTAGATGAAAAAACTTACTTTAACGAATATGATGAAGATGGTGTCAGATTGAACACTGACGCAGAAAAATATGGCGAAAAACCACAGGGTGCTGTGGTAGTAATGGACCATAATACTGGCGCAGTTGTTGCACTATATGGCGGCAGTGGCGAAAAAACCGGGAGTAGAACCTTTAACAGAGCAACCTCTGATAAGATGGAAAGGCAACCTGGTTCAAGTTTTAAACCCATTGCGGTATACGCCCCGGCACTTGAGCTTGAATTAATTACTGCTGCGACAGTATTTGATGATGTCCCGTCTTATTTGGATCCTAAAAATCCTGACACGATATATCCTAGCAACTATAATGCAAATGAATACTATGGACTTATTCCAGTTAGAAATGCAGTTAAATCATCTATCAATGTTGTTGCTGCCAAGGTATGGACTCTTCTTGGCCGGGATAACTCAGTATCATTCCTACAAAGTGTGGGAATTGACAGAAGTGATGTCATTTATGACGACACAACTGTTTCAACAGCAACAGGCGGTCTTGCGCGAGGTGTAAACACATACGAAATGGCAAATGCATTTGCTACTTTTGCAAACCAAGGCGTTTACATAGAAGGCTATGTATTCTCAGAAGTAAGAAACAATGATGATGCTGTAATACTGAAAGTTAAACCTAAAATTGAAAATGCTTACAGGAGTCAGACTGCATTTATTATGACTGATATAATGTCCGAGGTTAATGAATGGTGGGATGAAATATCTCACGGTGGAACTGCTCAGATTATTAGCATAGGCGATGAAGAAAATGGTTTTATGCCGATTGCCGGTAAAACAGGAACAACCAGTGATTATCTTGATAAATGGTTTGTTGGATATACCCCATACTACACAGCTGCCGTTTGGTATGGTTATGATAACAGAATTGCACCCATTAAGCTTGCAAAGGGAATAAATAAAATGGATGAAGATGGCAGAACATACAGTGAATACAATCGCGCTGTAGTTTTGTGGGACGCAGTTATGGACGGAATACATGAAGGACTTGAGCCAAAAGAATTTGAGCGACCTACATCCGGTCTTGTAGAACGTGAAGTCTGCATTTTCTCTGGAAAATCTCCTACAGATTTATGTTTTTTAGATCCCCGCTATCCCAATACTGCTGGAAAGGTAGATCCGGTCAGAACAGAAATTTTTATAGAAGGCACAGAACCAAGTTATTTCGATGAATGCGAGGTCCATAAGCAGGTAACCATATGTGTTGACAGCTTTGATCCCTTCCATGAGCATATTAGTATAAATTATGAGGAAAATGACCCCTATGGTCGTTACCTTATCGCTGTTGATGAGTGTCCCGAAGCTTCAAAATTTACTATTGTAGGCATAGTACGTCCAATACCATATGTACCGTATATACCAGACCCTGAAGAGGAAATTGAAGAAGACGATGAAGATGATGACGGTCCAAACTTTAGATATCCTCTTATGGCTGATGATATGAAATGGGAAATTATGTTAGATGAAACCTGTACAGTACATGGTATGCGGCCAAATCCATGGGAAACTGATATAGTGGAAATTGACCCTGAAACCGGACTGCCCATAGTTACTTTACAACCTACAGAAACACCCACCCCTGCCCCATAATCAATGACATAACCCATGATAATTTATTTAATATATAGAAAAAACAGGAGCATAAGCTCCTGTTTTTATATATATGATATCCGAGTTTCATCCCGGATGAATCAAACACCCAAGTATCCGTTGGTTTAGTAGAGATTTCTTTACATTATGGTGTGCCAAAACTAATATTCACTCGTTTTAAACCTGGGTTATGAAATTAGTTTTCAGGGCACTGAATCAGCTTCTATATCTTGTTTTAGCCGATTCTTATTTGTCCGTTACCCTGAATAATGTATTTATATGATGTAAGTTCTTTAAGCCCCATAGGACCACGGGCGTGAAGCATCTGGGTACTGATACCAATTTCTGCACCCATTCCGAATTCTCCGCCGTCTGTAAACCTTGTAGATGCATTTACATAAACTGCGGATGCATCAACCCTTTTTGTGAATTTATCTGCTGATTCTTTATTTTCGGTGATAATAGATTCTGAATGACCGGTACCATGTGTATTAATGTGATCAATAGCTTCATCAACTCCACAGACTACTTTTACAGCCATAATATAATCTAAAAACTCTGTATCGAAATCATCTTTACCTGCAGCCACTGAATCGGATAGAACTTCACATGTTTTTTTATCTCCTCTGATTTCAACATTAAATTCTTTTAAGCCCTTATAGACACTTGGCAGGAAATCTCTGTATACATCTTCATGAACCAACAGTACTTCTGCTGAATTACACATACTGGGTTTTGTGGTTTTTGCATTAACGGTAATATCTACTGCCATTTTAAGGTCAGCATCACAATCAACATAAACATGACAGATACCAACTCCTGTTTCAATAACGGGAACTGTAGCATTTTTTAAAACTTCATTGATTAATGAAGTACTTCCCCTTGGAATAAGTACATTAATATATTTATTAAGACGCATCATTTCAACTGCTGTTTTTCTATCGATGTCTTCAACCAGCTGTATGCAGTCTTTCGGAAACCCAATTTTATCGAGCGCAGTCCTCATAACATCTGCAACCGCAATATTTGAGTTTAATGCTCTGCTTCCGCCTCTTAAAATTACCGGATTTCCGGTTTTTAAGCATAATCCTGCAGCATCAGACGTAACATTAGGTCGTGATTCATAAATTATTCCCACAACGCCAAGCGGTACCCTGATTTTATTTATTACAAGACCATTTGGTCTTGTAATTGTTTCAAGAAGCTCTCCTATTGGATCATCAAGTTTCGATGCATCAATAAGACCCTGAGCCATGGACTGAATCCTCTTTGCATTGAGAGTCAGGCGGTCTAAAAATGCACCACTGATTCCGGATTTTACAGCTTTATCAACATCAATGCGGTTACTTTTAATAATTTTTTCAGAAGAGGTTTCAATAGCTTTAGCCATAGCTATGAGTGCTGCATTTTTTTCATCAGCATTTTTTAGTGAAAGAATTTTTCCAGCTTCAACCGCATTTTTACCAAGCAACTCAAGATACCTCATACTATACTCCCTGCAAACAGTGTTCCAATTGTTTTCCCACTGATTATCCCCTCAATATTATCCATATCCCCACCATGGGCTATTACAAGGTTGATATTGTTTTCCATACATAGTTTTGCGGCGTTTAATTTTGTAACCATTCCTCCTGTGCCTCTGCCAGTCCCGTTTCCTCCGGCGAACTTTTTAATTTCACCATTTATATCTGTAACAGTTCCCAGTATTCGCGCATTCTTATCTTCTCGCGGATCCCCTGTGTAAAATCCATCTATGTCTGACAATAGAATTAGCAATTCTGATTCTGTCAGAACAGCAACTAGCGCTGAAAGCATATCATTTTCGCTAAAAGAATTGACTTCATCAAATTCTAATTCCTCAGTCGCCACTGAATCATTTTCATTTACAATAGGAATTACACCTTTTTCTAACAGACTATTAAAAGTGTTTTTAACATTTCCACGCATTGATGTATTTGAAAAAGCATCCCTAGTCAGCAAAATCTGTCCCACAACAACACCAAATTCAGAGAATAGTTTTGAGTATAGGTGCATTAACTCTGACTGCCCGACAGCCGCAATCGCCTGTCTCTCATTAACCGCATCAGGTCTTTTATCAATACCCAAAACCCCCATGCCTATACCCACTGCTCCGGATGATACAAGAATTATTTCTTTACCACGATTAGAAAGATCTGCCAGCTTACGTACCAGTTTTTCAACATTAGCCAAGTTTGTCTTACCGTTTTCATATGTTAATGTAGATGTACCGACCTTTATTACTATTCTGCCGGCCTCTTTTATCTTGCTTCTCATATACACTCCGTTTTTTTACTTAATTCTAACCTTGTTAAGCTATGGACGCAAGTTCTATGTCGCCTGCTGCTCCTAGCTTATCACCTATTATCACTACAGCTCCTACAATATCTTCAATCCCAAGTGCAAACTCCAGACCTTTTTCAATATCTTCAGAGGAATGAATTCTATTTCCTAGTTCTGTTGCGACTGCATCTGCCAGAGCAGTATTTGCCGAAAGAACAGTGACTGAATCCGCTATCCCTTTACTGTATGAATGACCCACAGTACCGGATGATGTACATATCCCTAAAGGAAATAATTCTTGTTTTATCTTTATTGCTACTTTATTTGAAAGAACCGACTCACCGGCATATATAGCTATTGTTCTGTCTTTAGATGATGCAAAAAAAATGTCACCACCATTTTCAACGAAAACCTGAGCAGAATTTTCAAGAAGCTTATTCCCAACAAATTCAGAGATAGCACCTGCAACTGCGGCCATAGGCCCGGTGCCCGCGCTTATTCCTGCTTTAATCATTATATTGATTAAATCCGGATAGCTTTCAGCAACCTCCAAAGGCTCAAGAGATGTTTTAAAGTCAGGATATAAGTGAATATACTTATTTAGTATTGAACGTGCTCTGCGGACGTATCTGAGGGCATCAGAGCTCAAGTCAGTATCGCAGCCTATCATAAGGTCTGTTTCACCTACGACGACATTGAACATTGACATTTCATTCTCAAATAAATTTCTGTAAGAACGCTTTTCATACATATTGAAATCACACGGATCGAGTTATCCCACAGATAACTCGGTAAATTTGCCTAATCATCCCACGGATAATTCGGTAAAATGTCCAAGGTATCCGAAAGATACCTTGGACAAGATGTTGTTTAGAATTCAGTGCTGATTATTCCAAGTGGACATGCTTTAATGCAAAGTTCACACACAAGGCACTTTTCTTTATCAAATACAAGTTTATTGTTTTCATCCATTGTTAGTGCATCTGACGGACAGACAGCTGTACATGCTCCGCAATCTATGCATTTATCTTCTAGCCTGATAATGGATTTATTATAAATCTTGTACTTTACTCCCACAGAATCAATATAATCAAGGGCTCCGTTTACGGCATTATCATCTCCGCTGAATTCAGCTATAATAGTGCCTGCATTGTTATAAGTTATATCTGCATGAAGAATATTAAACACTATGCCATACTTCAGAATTACCTCAGACATAAGTGGTTTGCCGGTCCATTCCCTAGGGAAATACAATTTTACTCTTGCTTTTTTCATATCACTTAATCTCCCTTATATCTAATTTGTTTATTTTATTCTTTAACGGAAGAGGTGCTACAGCTTCTGTTAAAAGAAATTCTCCTTTTTCAATCCAGCTTTTTAATTCTTCAGCTATCTCACGTGCTCTGCTAATACTGGACAATGGAGCAGTTTTAACTTGTTTACCCCTGAATTCTACGCTACCGCTTTGCAGCTGTTCGTACGTATAAGTTTCAGGTAGTTTTTCTTTTCCGCTTTTATCAGCAAGTGCTGTTACTATTTCACTATTCTTAACTGCTGTGTGTTTCAACATTTCTGCATCTAGTATTGGAATCGGAATTCCAATACCGACAAAAAGGCTTATACCATATTTTTCATAAACAGCGCCTTTTACATAGCGATCACTCATGTCTTTTAGATCTCCTGTTACTGCAAGTGTTCCTGCCAAGCTCTGAGGCACACCATTTTCACCACGCTTTTGTTCAGGATTATGCTGAGTGCCCTGCCATGTGACATACCCCTGAGCTCCGCCTAGGAATATTTTAGTACCTAAACCAATTGTCCTGTAATATGGGTCGTTTAGCAAAGGACTAAGCTCGCCTGCTGTTGAGTATGTTATATTATTGAACTTTGGAAGCAGTGTACCCATATAAGTGTAAATTGTTTTATCAGTAGAATTGGTAGCTGCCGGATAATTCTGATAAGCATTTCTCGGATTATACATATAAATCTGATTCACATTATTTTTATTAATTGTAGTTTCTACATTTTTTCTAGGATAGCAGTCTGTACCATGCGCTGTTGCTTTTAATGTAACATCTTCTCCTGCAACAAGTGCTTCTATTACATGACCTCCACCATATTCCATTCCTTTGGATTGGGATAGTTCAGTTGCTCCGATATATGCATCCACAGCAGCAAGTCCTGCATAAGCAGGAACGTCATTCAATGTAACCGTCTGCATTTTTATAGGAGGACTTGTGTGGCCGAAATTTATAAAAACACCGGAACTGCACATTGGTCCGAATGTCCCCGTTGTTACGACATCTATCATTTCAGCCGCTTCCTCATAACCTTTTTCTTCGGCTATTCCTATGATCTCTTCGGCAGTGACTACTACAGCCTTGCCTAATTTGATCTTTTCGTTGATTTCCGCTACAGTTTTCATTAGCTCCTCCTTTTTTAGATTTTTTTATGTTTAATTTAATAAAGTATAAAGCAATACCCTATTTTTGTAAAATGATTATATTTACATAATTATCATAATTTTGTGCAAACAGCCATAGTATAGTTAAATACTTGAATCTCAATAGGTATTTAATAAAAAGCAGAAATTGTCCCTAGGGAAACACTGATTAATCAGCTTTTTTTCTTTTAGCGATATTCTTTTTCCAAATTTCGGCCTCATTAAACAGTATTAACCGTATTTTGCTCTGTTTTTCATCGTTTTCTGTGGATGAATCCCACAAAAAGGCGCATTTATCCCGTACAACTGCAGAATTCTTTTGTTCTACCGGCCCTGATACACATTAGAAGATTAGCACTTCCAAAGAGAATATTGAACCGATTCATGTTTTTAGTTATTCCACGATATGCTGTTTTACGGTATCCGAAATATTGCTTTACGATAAGGTATGGGTGCTCTACTTTCGCCCTGACTGAAGACTTCCGTTTTTCAATATTCTTATCCCACTGTATCCCCGGATACTTCTGGGCTGCTTTGATTTTTGAAGGCCGCACATTTACCCTGTGCTCAACTGTTGAACGGTGTTCATCCTCACGAAATGTTGATAAGCTTTTTATTTGCTAATGAATTCCGTTGTATTGGTCAAAATAATTAAAGAACCTACATTAAGCAACTGATGAAATTTTCATCAAATTATTTAATACTGGTTCTTTTTATGTTATCTTG
>Ga0307989_1001030_pt1 | contig 15965 bp, 22 predicted proteins | sample EllFjometagen185_FD_203164 | JGI IMG/M metagenome (GOLD analysis project Ga0307989, IMG submission 203164) | Marine microbial communities from Ellis Fjord, Antarctic Ocean - #185 | ecosystem: Environmental > Aquatic > Marine > Unclassified | place: Southern Ocean | collected 2014-10-08
ACTAAAACTCCATCCACACCATGATCAGTATTCTCTAATTTCAACCTTTCAATAATATTTTGAGGTATATCTTTAGACATATATACATCAGAAATCTCATAAATATCTTTATTTAATCGAAAATAAGCATAAGTAAACTCTTCAAAAACATCACCTTTTTCTTTGTTGTCTTCGATTTTTGCTATTTGTTTTTCAAGATCTTCCCAGCAAATGAACTCTTCTTTTAGCAAATCATTATACATCGTATCCTCACAATAAATTATATAAAGCCAAACTATTTTATTTCATTATCTAACAATCTTTATGCAACTTCTGGAAGCTTTTCTAAAAGCGCAATGAAAAAATTATTAAATCCAGTATTAACAATAGCAACTCTCTACAACTCGATTTGATTATTATACTTAGATAGATTTTATGAACCTATGAATAGAAGTAGAAAGATCAATTGGGATAAGATTAAATTCTTTAGCGAGAATGAATTTAACTGCTCTTGCTGTGGAAAGAGAGTAATATCTGCTAATCTTGTATTAAAATTGGATTTAGCGAGAGAGATTGCTGAAACTCGGTTTGTAATAACCAGTGGATACAGATGTCCCAAACATAACAAAGAAGTTGGAGGAGTTAAGAACTCTGCACATATGAGTGGGTTAGCTGTCGATATTGTAGTTCCAGATAATGTTGCTCGCTTAAATATCCTCAAAGGTCTTATTATTGCTGGCTTCCGTAGAATCGGGATTGGCAAAGATTTCATCCATGCAGATATAGATAAAAGCAAAATCAATAACCTTTGGCTTTACGAGGCATAAATAATGCTTCCCATTGATACTTCTATAGCAATATCCATTCTTAATCTGAATTCTGATGATCGTATTATTTCTACATTCGATCAACATTCATCTAAAGCTGTACTTCTTCTTAAGCGAGTAACTGATGAGGATATCTGGAATGATCTGCAGGCTGATATTGCTGATGAAGATATTCAAAACTCATTCAAATTTGCTTATTGCAACTATCTACTGGCTTCAACAGTTGAATTCTTAAACCTGAAAACACTGGGTGAAGGTATTATTAAATCAACTGGGATTGACCAACAAGCAACAGAACTACTTACCGGAAGCGAGATCAAATCATTTAAGAAGAACCTTGAAATACAAGCTCTTGAACTTATTTACGAATATCTTAATTCAGACGGCTATGATCGGTTGAAAGAGCTTAAAATCGGTAGCTCTAATCTTAATAAAACAAGTATTAAAATAGCAGTAATATGAGCAACACTAACCAAGAAATCCTCAGAGCAATCTTCAAAGCAATTGAAAGCAGACTTAATCGTATTGGGAGTGTTATTGAAGGTGAAGCTCGTAGGCTGATACTGCAGCAGAATATTAAAGACAAAGGTGATTTTCTGCAGAATACGGGATATGCAATCCAGGTTGGAAGCAGCTCCATTGATCTTGCTGTAGGATCTAATGTTTCTCATGAGCAATATGTTCTTGGAGGTAAAGTACCTTCGTGGACTCCGATAGAACCACTCAAAGCTTGGGTAGAACGCAAAGGATTAGCTTGGATCGATAAGAAAACCGGAAAGCAATTATCAATAGAACAAATGGCATATATGATCCAAGCTAAGATCAAACGAGAAGGCATCCCTGAACGAAACGTCTTTGCGGAAGTCATCAAGAATAAACAGCAGTGGATCTATAACCAGTTAAATAGTATCGAGGTGGTTTTATGACCTTTGCTAAGAAAAGACAAAACCTTCTTACTGTTCTTGAACAAACTGGAATTGATGCTAAGAATATTGCTTTCAGTAAAGATACAATTCCCAGAGAATTTCCTGCAGCTATTGTTGTTCTACAAAGTGAGAAAGGCAAGAAAGCTACTTCCCGTAGATTCTGTGAATTTGATTATGATATCGCTGTATTTCTAATTGCTGATGTTAATAATTCTGTAGATCCCGATATAGAGATATTAAATTTAGCATCTACTTTCAAAACGCATTATCAACCTGTTTTCGGTATTGATATCCCCAAAATCGATTATTATCCAGCACGTGCTGATTCCGGCAGGAAGGTTCGCATTGCAAAGGTTTATACGGTAGCAGAATGAGAGTTCAGAAAATTGGTGGATTTAATGTTGGGATAATAAACACTGAGGATTTGTTATCTAAAAACTATTCAACTACTGCAGTAAATTTTGAATCTTTCAAATGGATTGGAAAACGAAAAATCAGTAAAGCTGCAGAGAAAAAGAAAGTTGTTCCTGCTCCATATTCAATGGGTAATCTGCTTAAACTCATGGAAAAGGATGAATACCATTCCGGTTGTATCTCAGCTAAAATCAATACAGCTCTCATGCAGGTTGAGGTGAATAATTCAAATCTCAAAAAATGGTTCTTGGAAGCTGAATATCCGGGCAATGATGATATTACACTCTCACTTACAGAATTTTTGAAATACTTCCTCGCTTGTGGGAATGGGTTTCTATTGAAAATGCGCAATACATCAGGGCAATGGGTAGGCTTTGAAAGACTGCTACCAACTGAGATTCAGATAGTGGAGAACTACGATGAATTTGGCTTTTTCAAACCTGACTTCATTCAAGTTAAGAATGGTAAGAAAAAACTGTTTTCCGGAGATGATATAATACATCTGAAGAATCCTACTCATAAATCAAATGCATGGGGATTGGCTTGTCTTCCGTTAGCAATAAATATTGAGATATTAGAGCAGGTTAAAATCTTTGATTATAACAATTTTCTGAATGGACTTCTGGTAGATTACTTTATGATCGTAGAAGGTGGAAGCCTGAAAGATGATGTGGTGGAAGATGCTGAAGGTAATGAAGTTCTCAAAGATGCTTTCACTGTAATTGAAGAGACCCTTCAGGCAGCTAAAGGCAACAATAAATCACACACAACCGTACTTATCGAAACCGAAAATAAAGATGCAAAAATCAGATTAGAACCACTACGTCAGCAAGAGAGAGATGGTGGTTTCTTAAGTCTAAAAAAGGATCTGAGAGAAGGCATATTTGCATATCATCGAGTTCCGGCAAGGGTAGTTTCTCAACTGATTCCGGGACAGCTTGGTGGTGATAACAAATCTGATATGCTGATGTTTTATCATTTCGCAGTAAAGCCGCTTCAACATCGCTTGGGACAGGTTTTAGCTCAAGAGTTTAATAAAGAATACAAATGGAATTTAACTGCTTCAGATTTCGATTTTGGCAATCTAACAGCTATCTTTGAATCTGAAGATGAGAAATTATTTAAAACAAACAAAATAGGAGGATAATTTGAAATTTAAGAAAATCCTGAAAAAGGGAGAGTTACGTAATGTAGAGGTGGAGTTAGTATCACTATTATTCGATGATATGACACCAGCTAATCAGAAAGGCTTTGTTGTGAAGTCAGCAAATGGTAGGAGCTTTGTTATAAAGGGATCCTCTCAGAAATTTAAATCTGAGACTAAAGGATCAGAAGGAAAGCTCTATGTAACTTTGATGGAGCCAAAAGTCAAAGATGCTCAGGGTGATTTTTATAACACCGCTGAAATTGAGAAAGCTTGTGAGTTTTTCAGTAAGCATGGCATGGTCGGTAAAAACGATATTAACCATAATAACTATCCTGCAGATGATTTCTTTGTCTCTCAGAACTACATCCTGAAGAACAAAGATGAAGCTCATTTTCCGGATACAAAGGTCGGAAGCTGGGTTCAGGTTTTGAAGTGTGACGATCTGGAATCTGATCTTTGGAAGAAGATCGAGAAAGGTGAATTCAATGGTGTTTCAATCTATGGCAGAGCTGATGATATCGGAGCTGCAGAAGAAACCTTAAAAGCCATTCGCAAAGAGTTAGCTGGGTTAAAAGAACTGCATAAATCCATGCAGGATTCAGATCGCAGACAAGAGCTGGAGAAGGCAGTTGACGAGTTGGAGACTAAACTCTCTCAACTTGAATCCGGTCTGGGTGATAATGCACTTCATGAAGCTGTCAAAAGCATTGAGAAGTCACTGAACAATCTGTCTGTTACTATGAATAAAGCAATCTCCAAATCGATTAATGGTGAGCCAGGAGAAGATGATGGAGATAAAGAAGTCTTCATTAATGGTGATAAGGTCATTGTCAAATCAACTCATCGTGAAATCTACAAAGGCATAGCTGATGTAGATTCCGGTAAAGCAATGAATATCCTCACTCCTAATAATACATCCCTGTTCATTGATGAAGTGATCGGATCAAAACCGAGTGACACACTTGCTGATGTTTCAGTAATTCCACTTCTAAAAGATGAGAAGATCGATGCAGGATTGATAGAAGATTTGATCTTCAAGAACAGTCTGGATGGAGCACTCACTGCACAGGATGTAGGAACAGCAGATCTGGATTGTCCAACTGGAATCTTAAATGCTGAGTTCACTCTCGGTCGTGATGTAGTTGAATTCTACAAAGACAAGTATGGTGAAGATGCTTTTGGAGCTTATGTGGAACAGCATATTGCCAAGAAAGCTGAGAAGGCAATCCGTCTGCTTCTTTTCAAAGGTGACAGAGCATCTGCAACTTTAAAACTGAAAGCTCTTAATGGTGTAATTAAATTGGCTTCTGATGCAGCTGACATTACAGATATCAATCCAACAACTTATGCAGAATGGACAGAGAGATTCGAACAGATTCTTCTTTTATTCTCTGATGAGATGCTGGAGGAGCAGGAAAATTTCAAAATCTATGTTTCCCATAAAGACCTGATCCGCATTAGAACAGAGCTGGGTCAAAGACAAACCAATGTAGGTGATAAACTACTTCTTGAAGGTGGTAAGATATCCTTTGCCGGAATCCCTGTAAAAGCTCGCTTAATGGCTGATAACTACATTGTAGCAGGTCTAACCAAATTTATCATCATCGGCTATCGTACTGATGCCGAATTGAAAGTTGAACATCATGGAGCTGACTGGAAATATCACTGGTATATTCGTATCAGACCGGGCATAACCTATGTTCCCAATTTTGTAAAAATATTCCAACTCACAGAAGTATAAACAGGAGGTAAAACATGTGGAAATGGATACTTAAACAAGCAGTAAAAGCACTGGCAGAACCTATTGTAGATGCTATTATCTTAGCACTGGAAAATCTGGCAGCAAGAACCGGCAACACCATCGATGATGAGTTTGTAGCCAAGTTCAAAGAGTTCAAAGAAACCATTGTCGGTTTCATCCTTTCTCAATGCGATAAGATCGCAAAAGCAGCATAAGGAGAAATAGATGCCGATTACAAAGCCAACGCTGCCTAATGGTATGAGTTCAGGAGATCTTGCAGATCTCCTGAACCAGATCGGTAAGGTAGACGTCTATAACATCTATGCGGGAATAGGCAATTTAACTGCAGCTGAAATTGCAGCTATCTTTGCATCTCAAGAAACAATAAATACTGAATTAGGAAGCAACTTTGAAGAGCTGGGCGAACTCTCTGAGAAGCCATTTAAAGCTGAATCCAAAACAGAGAAGCTGAAAACTCGACACTACCAGTTAGAGGGTAAACGATCCAATATTATTACAGTTACCATCGTTGGAATTTCTGAGGATAAGAAGAACTGGTTAGAAGATCAAAGTGCCGGAATGACAGAATTAACTTTTGTTGCATTATCAAAAGACAAATCTCAAGCGATTCTGATCAATGGCTGCAGGTGGACAGTAGACTGGAGTGGTGAAGCAGATGGACTTTATACCCAAGAGGTATCAACTGAATTCACTGGAAAGACATCTGAAAAAATCGTATTCTTTAATCAGATACCACCTTCAGTAGTTTAGGAGAGTGAATGGATCCAGAGATTAAAAAGAAGATCTGTGATGTTCATAAAGAGATTTATGGAAACGGAAGCTCTGCAAACTCAATGATTAGCCGTATAGCAAAGTTAGAAACTGTAATAAAGGTTCTGACATCTGTTTCCATTAGTCAGTTCTTCCTTCTGATCAGTGTAGCAATGAAAGTTTTTATGGGAGGAGAATAATGAACCTTACCTATGGAAAACTGCGAAAAGTGCTATCGGTATTTCTGAAGAATGAAAAGCTTAGAGAAGCTTTGAAGGGAATGCTTAACCGCAATGAGATCGAGATAACTGAACTTGAGTTTTTGGATCTATTAGAAGCTTCCAAAGTTGATGTGGAAATCTTGGAAATCCTTACTGGAAAAAAAGTGGAGTCACTATCGGCAGAAGATGCCATTGGAGTGTTTGCTGATTTTTTTTGCTCTATAACCAGCAGTTGGCAGAAATTCAAGCCATTGCTTTCCAGTTTAGGATTAAAGGTCGAAGCTACAGTAAAAACAACTTCGAAAGATTAGAGATGGCAATTCGCAGTATTGGATTCAATCAAATGGATTTTCAGGAAATGACACTTCCTGAGCTTTATCTTCGATATTGCATTGAAGCAGAGAAATATAAGGGAAAATAATGGATAGTATAATAGCTTGGATAGGTGGCAAAAGGCTTCTTAGAAAGAAACTGGAAACACTGATTCCAAAAGATATAAGAGGTTATATAGAACCTTTTGGTGGTGCTGGCTGGCTTCTGTTTCTCAAAGAGAAATGGGCAAAGCTGGAAGTTTATAATGATCTCGATAGCAGATTAACAAATCTATTCCTACAGGTGAAGTATCATCCTGAAGCGTTACAGAAGGAATTTGATTATCTGATCGGCAGCAGAGATATGTTTGATCTGATAAAGAATAATGATGGTTTAACAGAAATCCAAAAAGCTGCACGTTTCATGTATTTGATCTCCAGAAGCTTTGGATCTAAAGGTGGAACTTTTGCTACTGCCAAGACACAGGGACATGCTAAATTGGGTAACAAAGTTAATCGCATAGAAGCACTGTCTAAGAGACTGGATGGAGTTATCATTGAGAATATGAGCTTCGAAAAGCTGATAAGCAGGTACGATACAAAGGACAACTTCATCTATTGTGATCCACCATATATGAACGGTTATAAGTATGATAATGCCCTAGAATTTGATCATCAAAAACTGCATGATGTTCTCACTAATATTAAAGGCAGATTTTTACTTTCTTATGATGATTGTCCGGAAGCGAGGGAGATGTATAAGAAGTATAATATCATCTCTGTTAGCAGAGTCAAAGGAATTAATCGCAAGTCTGGAGACAGTTATTACAAGGAGATCATAATATCAAATTATGAGGTAAAGAATGTATAGAACAGCAGAATTTGTAACTCCCAAGCATCCTGATAAGCTTTGTGATCAAATATCAGATTCTATTCTGGACGCATGTCTTAAAGAAGATAAGAATGCCAGAGTTGCAGTTGAGACAATGGGTGGTCATGGAGTGATCAATGTTACAGGTGAAATATCATCCAAAGCAAATACTAATATCAGGAAAGCGATCAAATCAGTTATTGGAAATGATCTCGGTATTCAGATCAATGTCGTATCACAAAGTTTGGAAATAGCTGAGGGAGTAGATTCCGGAGGTGCGGGAGATCAAGGTATCATGATCGGATATGCCTGCAATGAGAATCCAGAATTAATTCCACAGGAAGCATTTCTGGCAAGAAGCTTATGTCGTTATATTTTCAATAAGTTTCCCTTTGATGGTAAAACACAAATCACACACAAGGACAATGAAATTACAACTATCGTAGCAAGTTTTGTTTATGCCAAAAAGGAGTCACTCAGGAAGTTGATTTATCAGTGGGCTAACGGGATGGATCTGGATATTGATAATACAGTAATTCATGTGAATCCGGCAGGTGATTGGCTCAATGGTGGTTTTGATGCTGATACCGGTCTTACAGGTAGAAAATTGGTAGTAGATAATTATGGACCGCGTATTCCACTTGGTGGAGGAGCATTCTCCGGTAAAGATCCAACTAAGGTTGATCGTTCTGCCGCTTATATGGCTCGTAAGATTGCAGTTAATTATCTTAGGAAATTTAATGCTAACGAAGTAATTGTAAGACTTGCCTATGCCATTGGTGTTGCAAGTCCTATTGAAGCTACTGCTATTGTTGATGGTAAAGAATTTCCTATTTCCGGTTATGATCTTACTCCTAAAGGAATAATCAAATATTTAGATCTATCAAAGCCTATATATGCACAAACTGCTAAGTGGGGACATTTCGGTAATGGCTTCAATTGGGATAGATAAATATGAATAGCATCATTGGTTGGGTAGGTGGAAAACGATTGCTTCGCAAAGTGATCGTTCCTCTTATACCAAAACACAATACATATTGCGAACCCTTTGGTGGAGCTGCTTGGATTTTATTTGGTAAAAGTGAAGATCATAAAGTTTGGCAAGTATCAAAGAAGCATAAATATCGGGAAGTTCTCAATGATATCAATGGTGAGTTGATTAATTTCTGGAGATATGTGAAATACCATCCAGATGCCTTCAAAACAGAGGTAGAGCAGTTTATGGCTTCGAGAGAACTTTTTACTGAGTTCCTAAATATGAAGCCGAGAACTGACTTTGAAAGAGCTATGGTTTTCTATTATAAACTGGCATGCTCCTTTGGCAGCTTATCTAAAACTTTTGCTGTTCGTGGTCATCGTTCCATGCTGCCTATTCGTAATGGAGATAAACTACAGCAGGCAGCTGAAAGATTAAAAGATGTAGTCATAGAAAGACTCAGCTATGATGCTGTAATTAAGAAGTATGACAATTCCAGAAGCTTCTTTTATGTAGATCCTCCTTATTATGAACACGAGGATCTATATAAAAGGGATTCAACTGATAGTTTTGATGAACATCAGGAGCTATTCGAATTGCTGAGCAACATCAAAGGTAAGTGGCTATTATCTTACAATGACCATCCCTTTATTCATAAGCTCTATAAAGATTTTAAAATAGAAAAAGTTGAAACTCTCTATTCGCTTTCAGGATCTTCTAAACCTAAAACGGAAATTATTATCAGGAATTATTAATGAGTGGTTATTTTTTATTCAACTCTTTCTTTAATAATTCATTTTCTAATTTTAGTTTTTCTAATGTCAAAATTTCAATTTGTTTTTTTCTGTTAACTGAATCAGATGTTTCTTTCTTAATTTTTTCTTTATCCTCTGCTTCTTTTGCTAAGTTAAGTACTTTTATTATGCTTTCCATTCCTTTCATGTCTCTCATAATTTTCCGTTTACTCCTGATAGTCGAAAATCAGATAATTAAAAAAAATGTCAAATTATTATCATGGCTGCATTAAAATTCCGACTCATCATTGAGAATGGAGATGCCAAAACAGCTGTTGCTGATGTTGAAGGCAAGGTCGATAATCTCAAAGTAAAAGCCGAAACACCATCTAATATGAGAATGAATGCGCAGACAGCTCTGGCTACTATTCGAGATGTTATGCTCAACCTGCAGGCACTTAAATCAGTGGTTGATGGTGTAATTAACAAAGCAAATGATTTCCTGAACTATTCGCTGAAACAAAAACAAGCTGTTACCCTTGTTAACATTGCTTTCAAAGAGCAGTCTTCAGAAATTCAAGCTCTGGCTATGAGTATTCAAGCCGTTACTAATTATGGTGATGAAGATTTGCTTCCTCTTATGGCAAAGCTGGCTCAGACCTATAAACTTACAACTGAAGAAGTACGACAATTATCTCCATTATTGGTTGATTTTGCTGATGCCAATGCATCTACTGGAATGACAATATCATCTTCCTTTGATTTGATGGGTAGAGCTATTAACGGCAATACTTCAATGCTGGGTAGATACGGGATCGAACTTGATAAAACACGATTAGCTCAGGAAGGTGTTAGCTATCTGGTAGAGAAACTTTCAGGAGATTATGGAGGGATATCTTCAGCACTTGTAGATCTCAGAATGCAGAATCAGAATACATGGGGAGATATTAAAGAGCAAATTGGTGATATGCTGAATGTGCTTATTACACCTTTATTAAAAGGAATAAAAGCACTCTTTGTGTGGTATAATAAACTAACTCCTACAATGAAAGGTTTTGTTACCGGATTAGCGATTGCTATTCCGATTATCGGATCAGTAACTACAGCAATAACTATTCTGACTACTGTTATAATTGCCTTGAAAACCGCCATCAACCCTGTTGTGGGTATTATCTCAATGGTAGTAGGAGCATTGACAGCTACCGGCTTTGCCTTCGCTGCCAGCACTGTTGAGACTAATAATGCTGAAGCTGCAATGGCTCGTTATAAAAGACAAGCTATCGATGCAAAAACAAAGATGGATGATCTAATTGCGAATTTGGTTGATTTCAATGAATTGATTCGCAGAAGTAGAAAAGAAATAGAGCAACTCAGTTATGAAGAAGTTAAGCGTCAATTTGAAGAGATCGGTGATGCAATTCTTAATGCAAGAAAGAAATACGATGAAGCAATGGAAGCTCATAATGATGATGCTTCTTGGGAAGCTTTTGAATTAGAACGAGAGCTCATAGCTCGTCAGACTGCTTTGCGGAAGAAGCTGTTCGAAGATGATATGCAGGCAATCGGGGAATACCATTCAGGGAAACTCCGGATTGAAAAAGAAAACACTTACGAAGGAATTAGGTTACTCCGATTCAGGATCGATAATGCTAAGAAAGCTTATGGTGAGATTACTGAGATTGATGCATCTACAATTAATGATAAAATGTCTGCTTATCAAAAATGGCAAGCTTTGGAGAAACAGCTATCTGATGCGATTCAAACTGAGACTGATAAAAGAATAGCAATTGAAAATCAATACTCTATTCTATCTATTGAAGATGCTTTAGAGAGAAGAATTGTTCAGTTAAATGCAGAAAAAGAAGCTGAGTTAAAAAGAGCAGAAACACTCAAAGCAAGTGAAGAAACTCTCCAGAATATTCGCACCTTTTATGTTAAGGAAGAAAAGAGAATCAGACAAGAATTTCAAACTCAGAAAGAGACTGAAGCTGAGGAAGAAAAATCAAGGGTACGTCAGCATGAACAGGAATTGGAAGCTATCCGAGATGAGTTCTATTCACGATCAGAAGATTTTGCTCTTACAACATACGAGTCAGAGATATCCGCAATTGATTCATATTATGAACGTAAGAAAGCAAAGCTGATCGAAGCTGGTTTTACTGAAGAGCAGATCACTGAGCAAATCGAAGCTGCTAAAAATAGAATCCGAGATACATATCAGCAGAAAGCAGCTCAAGGTTTCTCCAGTATGTTTTCCAATATTGCTAAAGCAGCACAGGCATTCGGCAAGAAAGGGTTTCAAGTCTGGAAAGCAATGTCGATGGCTCAAGCACTGGTTGATACTTATTCCTCAGCTGTAGGAGCTTATAAGTCTATGGTTGGACTTCCGGTAATCGGACCTGGACTGGCAATCGCAGCTGCAGCTGCAGCGATGGCTGCCGGTATGGCAAATGTGACAATGATCGGAAAACAAAAATATCAAGAAGCTGCAGAAGGTGGATTGATGAAAGGAGCTTCTCACTCCGAAGGCGGCTTTCTGATCAATATGGAAGGTGATGAATACATTACTCGTAAGAGTCGTGTTCGTGAACTTGGAGCTAAATTCTTTGATTTTATAAATTATGCTCCAATGGAACAAGTTAAGAAAATCATCGGGGGTGCAGCTTTACCTAATATACCTCTTATGAGTACACCGACTTTTAGTTATGCCTATGGAGGTCAAGTTACCGGAAGCAATGGATTAAGTATTCTAATCAATAAAGTTGAAGATCTTATCTCTGAAAATAAGCTACTACATAAAACACTTCAAGATAAGAAAATGACGATTCATAATCACATCTCTGCCAACGATATTATAGATAAAGCTGACTCGGTAATTATTAATGAAAAATCTGAAGAAGGCAGCATAATCAGGAGTGAATTGTAATGTATCGAGTCGACTTCATTGATAATGCCAACTATATTGTAATGCATAGTTTAACACTTTCAGACGGACTTGATAAAATAAAAACCAATGCTGATAAAATTGCTGGAGTATCTTATTTCGCAAAAGAGCCAAAGCGAATTGAATTTGAATGCTTTAAAGATGCTTGGATAGACGATCACATCCTTAGTGGAGATTATGAATTAGACCGTTATATATCTCAATATTTTATCAGGTTATATGAGAATAATGTTTTAGTATTTCATGGCATTATCGATACCTCTTTTGTTAGCTATAATGCAAAGACTGAGATTGTAAGTTTTACCTGCTATGATTACTTAAAGCTACTATCGAAATGCTCAGAGATTAAGATGATTTATGCACTTCTACAAGGTTATCATCCGGGCTATTGTTTTGGATATATGGTTCAAGGTATAGAGCTTCTTTTAGGAATCAATATAAGCCATGTATGGGGATCAGGATGGACACCTTTGAATATTCAGAAAACGGCATTGGAGATACTTTCATTAGAGTGGCGAAATATCATATATACATTTGATAATTGGAACGGTGAATTGATAATTGAATCTGGTTTTCTAACTTCAAATTTTTATACTACTGAATTCAGGTTACTGATTTATAAAGATCATCACCAAGGGGAGTATCGTCAAATTAAGATTTATGGGAGAAGATATAAATTTTATAATCATATCTGTTTCCATCAATTAACAGATTATGATATCAATGACAAAACAGATTCTAATGATGAAGATGACATCGAGGAATTGGAAGCGGAACGCTTAGAGATTTGTAGCAGCTATTACACTTCAACATCGTGGATTGGAAAGGCTTCTCATGATATAGATGGAAGGAATTACAGCTTTGTAATTAATCCGGAGGATCTACCTGTTAATGGCAGCCAGAATGTTACAGAGACTAAATACCTTGAGTTTACCGGTAATGCGATTCCATACAATGTTTATCCTAAAGGTTTCTATGAATTGGGAGGTGAGGATACAGAGAGATTAAAAGTTCTTAAAGCAGTTCTTATGCTGCATAATTTAACAATAATCTCTGAACCTTATGGAACCATTAAGCTCGTAAACAAAAATGAAGTTTCCAATGACACAACTGCTATTAATGCTGCCGATGTTGTTGAATTTAAGATTAAACGATTAAACCGATCTATTCCAACTATATCCACACTGGATTGTCTACTTGGTAATGTTACAATATTAAAGAATATAATATCTGAATATTATATTGATTTCTTCAGCCAGATTTGGGAGCTAACAGCTACTATTGATAGTCTTTCGAAGTATTCACTATCTCTATTTGATCAGATTCAGATCAATGGAATTCTATATAGGATTACCGAAGTACAAAGAAATCCGAAAGCTGATGAATACAAAGTAAAGGCTTGGGAGCTTTGATGCTGAGTTACGATGGATTCAGAATTATTAAAATAGCCAATGGTCAAACTGATGGCTATGTTGTTGAGAATGGTATTGTTGAATATGAACCTGATATTAAATACCGGATTGAAAAGAAGAATGCTTTTGATCCAACCATTATAATAAGAAGAGAACCTTATCATGAAGACAGCATTGAATGCGAAGCTATTTTACTTCCGGTTGAATATGATAATTTAGTTGAACATCTATCAGATGCAGAGCAGCTTTATATTGAATTTGATATTGTAGATACTACATTACAGTTTCCAATAATTCTCGATAAATTACCTAAACTTGAAGATGATTCCCGGTCTTTCAAGAACAATGTAAAATTCTCTTTCAAATCAATATATCAGGAGTTGAACTATATTAACTTCAATAATATTTTTGGCTGGGGTGCTGATTGGGGTGAGAACTGGGGATTTTAAGGAGCTTATATGGCAGAAACAATTAATTATAATTTATATAAACCGGAAGCTGGCGAATCTGGTTGGGCGCAGGCTTTAAATACTAACCTTGATATAATCGATGGACAGATTAAATCCAATCAGGATGGAATTTCCAACCACACCGGAACTGGCTCTAATAAGCATAATGCTGATCAGATTAGAACAGCCAATGGATCTAATGTTGAATCGGAGATTGCAGCTTTAATCTCCGGAAAAGCAAATACCAATCATACACATACTTTATATGCTGCTCAAAATGATATGGATCAGGTTCTTAACACACTGGATATTCTTGCTCCGGATCTAACGAACCTTACTCTTTTTGTGAATACATCTAATCGTAATGGCGGCATTAGAATTACATTCGTTTTCAACAGCAATATTTACTTTACTCAAGCACTGATCCAAGTTGAAAAAAATGGTGTCGAAATAGCCTCTGTAATCTCTACAGCAAACCTAATATACATAAATGAATCGGAACTTACAGGTGTTGAAGAAGGTGATCAGCTCAACATCATTGTTACAGTTATTTCCGGATTAAGCAGCAAGGGGAAAACAGTTAGTCATATTTACAATCATACTAATAATAATATTATTGAACGATTGAATGTAATTGAAACACAATTAACAATAGGTAATATAATTGATTCTTTTGCACAGGATGCAGATGCACTGCAGGCATTAGCAAATGTACTTCATTCTTCAAACACATTAGCCCAGAAAGTGGCTGAGTTGAGTCAAATATGATTTCTATAAGAAATAATACAGTTTGGGATCTAATCAACCGTAAAACGACTCCTACAGTTTCTACAGATAAGAATATTGCATTTGTGAAGACAATTTACTCAACTGTTGATGAGAAGGAAGATTTAGGAATTGCAGATGAGAATCTAATCCTCTCCGGAAGTGAGTTTCCTGCAGAAGTTGGTGAAGGACAGATATTTATTAAAGACGGTAAACCATATATATTTAAGGAGCAAGTATGAGTATTGAAGATCTTATTAAATCACAAAAAGAAGAGTTAATATCTGAGCATGAACGACTCAGCAGAATCCTGACAGACTCACAGGAAAAACTCTTAAAAACAGAAGGTGCTCTTCTGATGATGCAGCACCTCGAAAAACTAATAGAAAAGGAGAAGTAAAATGGCAGGACAATGGAAAGCGATACTTGATTCCGATCAACTTGGAGTTGCTAATGGTATTGCACAATTAGACGCAACAGGAAAGTTAATAGACACTCAGATTCCCGATACACCACCAACCAAAATTGATGGTGTATTGGCAACATCTCAGATCCCAAGTTTGGATGCTTCAAAAATTACTTCAGGTAGTTTCAATGTAGCTCGCATTCCGAGCTTAGATGCATCTAAGATTACATCCGGAGCTTTAGGTGTTGATCGAATCCCAACACTTGATCAAAGCAAGATTAGTGGTCTTACAACTGCTTTAGCAGGGAAAGTTAGTACCAGCAGGACTATCAATGGTAAAGCATTAACAGCAAATATCACTCTGAAAACAAACGACCTTATTGAGAAGGTTAGTTCTCTTCCAGTTTCTGGTACAGAAGGTGAGATCGTTACATACGATGGCACATTGTATGTCTGGAAAGAAGTTGTATAATGTGGCAAAAGCTTCTTGAAGAAGAAGATGTTGACTGGGGGAATATTTCTAATAAACCATTGGAATTTCCCCCTAAGCAACATCTACATGAAGAATATGCAGAAAGCTCATTTGTTTTTCAAGAAGCTGAATATGATCTTCATGATGTTGTAACGCAAATTATCGTATTTTTAGAAGATAAATATGCATTTAAATTGAAGTAAAATTAATGAAAAATATTCAATAATCTGTCATTTGGTAGGGAATCGAATGGCAAAACTGCCGTCACTTGCATAGTGTATGAAAAAACGACTTAACATTTTATGTATTAGAAAGATAAATGCACTATAAATGAAGAGTGGCAATTATGCCTTCACTTTTACCATACCGGTCGGTATGGAAGATATGGTGTCACAAATGGCAAAACTGCCGTCACTTGAAGTGCCTTAAAATGGAAGAACTGCCGTCACTTGCAATTTGGGACAGAATATTAGTTTATGTCTTTGAATTATAAAGAGGTAGGAGATTCATAAGAGGTTTACATAATATCAAAATGGCAATCATGCTGTCACAAGTGGCAATATCCTGCGTCACTTTTTACTAAAGCTGCTACGCTGGGA
>Ga0307989_1001031_pt1 | contig 15959 bp, 12 predicted proteins | sample EllFjometagen185_FD_203164 | JGI IMG/M metagenome (GOLD analysis project Ga0307989, IMG submission 203164) | Marine microbial communities from Ellis Fjord, Antarctic Ocean - #185 | ecosystem: Environmental > Aquatic > Marine > Unclassified | place: Southern Ocean | collected 2014-10-08
AATTCCCGTTTACTTTTTTCAATGCTTTCATAAATTTTTCGGGTTTTCTGATAAGTAGTTCCTAGTAAAATACTAGTACTCCAGAGGAGGTGATCTAGTTCTTTTTCTGCGGGTTCTTCGTCTAACTCTACCGCCTCAGACAATCTTTTCCAAACTGAACTCAATTCATTACCTTCTTTATGACTCCGATTGTATATTTTTTCTGATTCAATATTTAAAAAGGTTAAATGGGTTAAAAGATCATATACTTCACTAACACCACGAGTGATTACAAAACATATTTCGTGTTGATTCATTTTGTAAGATATTCGTCGACGTTTCGGCGGTTCGATTTTTTCAAAGGTGGTATGGTCCAAATCTTCCTGTGCTGTCAGGATGATTCGATTGCAGTTTTCGATACCTTTCGGTAAGCGATCCAACACATATTCCAAACCGGATAGTTCTACGCTTCTGGGATCATTCATACTACCATATATTTCAGGACTGATTTCTCTAAGTGCCCTTTCCAGTGTCTGTCCGGTCCTTCCTGAAGGTTTATAATTTCCCCTTAAAATTAAAGAATCTGCAATTGTTTTAAAAGTGCGAATTGCAACGCGTCCTTTCTGTGCACTAGTTAATTCATTCATCTTTTTGCTTCCTATTGTAGTTTAGTGACCGTGGTTAAATCATCATTAGGGAATGTATCTAAATCGCTATCTGGAAAGATTAAAATAGGGATTCAAATCAATACACGATACTAGCATACATTCAATTAATGGCAATACTTGAGTCCGTAAGTCTTAATTTGGGGTCGATTTCATTGAAACGCTAATTGTCATAATTTATAAAAAGGAGCCTGAATGTCATAATATATGACATATTTGTCCTTTTTGTGGTTATTGTTAGTCGTGATAAGTTATTGGTAGCATAAATATGATAATATATGACATACATGTCATATATTATCATTTGTTTCTCTCGTTTCGTTTCCTTAGGTCGCTGACCTAAAAATATCCCCGATACTCGTTAAGCGAATGCAGTTACTGTGTCAGGCTATTACTTTATAAAAATTGTGGCACCGCCTATGCAATATGCGGTGCAGATTTATTAGTAAATAGTCACTTTAATTTTCAACAGAAGGTTATTTTAACACAGTTTCAAAAGGAGAAAGATGGCAGAAGAACAGCTAGATCCTGAACTTGTGAAACGTATCAAACTCGTTGAACACTCTGATTATGAAGGGGACCCGTTAACTAAAACTGATTATCTGTTACTGTTTACAGTTGGTCTGATCATACCTGCAATTCTTATGATATGGGGGTGGTCATGAGCAACAATGGAATTGAAATAAGTTCTCTCAAAGAAGCTATCCAGGGAACCTGGCCGATATTGCCAAAAGAACGTACCTGGGGTGCTTTAGGTTTAACTGCAGTTGCTATCAGTGCTGGCGTTGCTGCCTGGAGTTATATTATTGGTGGATTTGTTGCCTATTATTTAGACGCCAAAATGGGCACCATTGCTATGATTGCTGGTAGTTTAGTGGGAATGTTTTTTGTGGTGATGGCCACCATTCCCAGCAGTGTTAAATATGGAATTGAAACAATTACCGCCAGCAAACCTCAGTTAGGAACCAGAGGTGCCTATTTTTCAATTTTCATTCAATATGCATCTATCGCTGGCTGGAACTGTCTGTTACTGATTTTACTGGGTAAAGCAGCCGGGAATATCGCCAAAGAAGCCGGTTGGGCTGTTGACCCTTCTTCGATAGCCATAATTTCAGTACTCGGTTCTCTGACCGCAATTACGATATCCTGGTTACTACTGAGAAAAGGTGCCCAGGCCATTCGAAATTATTCATACTGGATCGCTATTGCTGTAACAATTCTAGGGTTGTGGATATTATATAAATTGGTTGTAGGTGTTGGCTTAACAACCATATTTGCTGCTAAACCTGCATATGCATCCGGGGATTTGCTTTGGGATTATACGGCTGGTTTTGAAGTATTGGTTGCTTCTGTATTATCCTGGTGGCCGTACATGGGTGGTATTGTAAGGATGGTACCTAGTTCCAGACAGGCAGTTTGGCCAGCCATGCTTTGTATGGGATTACCAACTGGTATCATTAGCTTAATCGGGCTTTACTCAGCCCTGGCTACCGGTAGCCAGGATCCAATGGCGTGGCTGATTAAGTTTGGTGGGATTGAGATGGGAATTGTAGGCCTGATTTTTCTGGGTGTTGCCAATATCGGTACAGCTGTTGTCGGAGCCTATGTTGCTTCAATTGGTCTTAAGCAAATTCCTGTTTTTCAAAAAGGAATTTCCTGGAATGGGATCACATTGGTTGTTTTAGTACCAGTTGCTCTAATTGCGGCCTTTGTTCCTAACTTATTCTTTGATAATTCAGGTACTTTCTTTGCTTTTCTAGGTGTGGTTTTCGCACCAATTTGTGGCATTCAAATTGCGGATTACTTCTTCTTAAGGAAACAACAATTGAATGTCTCAGGACTATATGAGAAAGCACCCGGTTCGGCTTATTATTTTATTGGTGGTATAAATCCAGTTGGCATTGTTGCACTTCTGGCAGGCTTTTTCACTTATACCTATCTGTTGAATCCTGTGACATATGAATCAGCTGCAATTTTTAAGTATATGAGTGCTTCCATACCAGCCATTATTGTTAGTATGATTGTTTATTATTTAGGTACCAAATTGTTTATTGAAAAATCATCAATGGGCGATTATTAATTAAATTAACACCGGCTCCTGGAAAAGGAGTTGGTGTTGAACCTTCGCACTAGATAGAAAAAAATATTTTTTAAGGATTAAAATTTTGAATATGCAATCTGGAAAAGTAAAAAAATATGTTATTCTTGGGCATAGCGCAGCCGCACTGTCGGCAGTTGAAGCCATTAGAAGTAATGATACCAATGGTGAAATTACTATTGTGGCCGCAGAGAAGGGCTTGGCGTATTCACCAGTACTATTGACTTATTATCTTTCCGGGAGATTAGGGAAAAAAGGACTGCTCCTGACCAACAAGGATTTTTATCAGAAAAACAAGATAAACCTACTGGAAGGTATCTCCGCAATTGGCATAGATACCGAAAAGCAGTTGGTGGCACTCAGTGATAAAAACAAGGTTTCCTATGATCGTTTATTAATTGCCACCGGTTCCTCAGCCAGGAAATTGAAGTTTTGTGATCCTGATTTACCGGGGTTATTTACCTTGAAAACCATTGATGATGCTGTTGGGATACGGGCCCATTCCGGATCAAAAAAGGATATTTTGATACTGGGTGGTGGTTTAGTTGGATTACAATCTGCGAATGCTTTAACGAAAGTCGACCACAATATTAGTATTATTATTGGTTCGTCCCAGGTGATGTCTCAAAATGTTGACCAGGAGTGTAGTAGCCTTTTATCAAAAGCATTGCAGGAAAGAAAATATAAAGTCTTGTATAATACAAGTGTAACTCAATTAGAATCCTTTTCAAATAAACTACAGGCTACCCTGAATGATGGTCGTGTTTTATCGGTTGATATGGTCATTGCTGGAAAAGGTATTATTCCTAATAGCCAGTTAGCTAAAGATAGTGGAATAAAAGTGAATTGGGGTATCCAGGTAAATCAGGAGATGCAAACCAACTACCCAAACGTCTATGCAGCAGGTGATGTCGCTGAAGGTCAAGATATGGTGTCTGGTGAACAAGCTGTCATCGCTACCTGGCCAAATGCCTGTTTTCAGGGAAAAGCTGCGGGATTAAATATGAGTGGTACAAATGTTCGTGTTTCAAACCTCAGTGGAAACGTTACCAGCATATTTGGAAAAACCATTGCCTCTGTCGGATATACAGGTAAATTAAAAGATAACTATTCAGAAACAAAATTTTTAAATCCATTGACTTCGGTTTATCGAAAATTGGTATTCAATGAAGGTGATGAAATTGTCGGGGCTGTATTTTTAGATGCGATTAATGATATTGGTATTGTTCGTAGCATGATCAATAATCGTGTCAAAGTACCAGAGCACCGGAGAGGGAGAATGGCGCAGGCGCCCATTCCATTTAATATTCCTTAATAATGATTAATGAGTGCATCAGGTGATGATAGACGTAACTATTAAAATCCATCAGGGATTTCAGAAGTATCTTCCTGCAGGGTACACAGGTAAAAGTTTTAAACGGTCGATTCCTAAAGATAGTACCGTGGAAGCTTTGTTGATAGATCAACTCGGATTACCCAAAGATGTACCTAAATTAATGATTGTTAATGGAATACATGCTAAGCTCAGCCAAGTAATTTTACATGAAGATAGAGTGGCTGTTTTTTTGCCAATGGCTGGTGGATAACTAAATTAGGAGATTTATATGCCAAAAGCTTTGAGTTTTAATAAGGATGTATGTACCGGATGCAGGGCCTGTGAAGTCGCGTGCTCTTTTAAGCATTTTCAGGAATTTAATCCGGTAAAATCAAATATCCATGTCAGTATATATGCAGAAGAGGCCTCTTTTGTTCCTCTGGCCTGTATACAATGTGCTGTTCCTCTATGTAAGGAAGTCTGCCCAACGGGTGCTTTACAGAAATCAGAGGTTAATGGTGCACCAGTGATTAATGTCATTGTAGAAAAGTGTGTGGGTTGCAAAATGTGTATGCTGGCCTGTCCGTTCGGCTGTATCACTGTTTCAGATACCGGTCGAGCCCATAAGTGTGATCTTTGTGGTGGAGATCCGGAGTGTGTCATTTCATGTAACACCGGTGCTTTATCTTTTCAATCAACTGAAGAGAGTGCCTTACAGCAAAAAAGATCCGTGGTTGATAAATTCCACAGTCATCAGGAGGAATGCATATGAACGGGTGGACAGGTAAAATTTTAAGAGTAAATTTGACGCATCAAAAATTAACTGTGGAAGCGTTGGATGAAAAGATCGCAGAAGACTACATCGGTGGCCGCGGTTTAGGGCTTAAATATTTATATGATGAAATCGATCCGAGTATCGAGCCTTTGAGTGAGGAAAATAAAATTATGTTCGCAACCGGGCCTCTGACTGGTACCGGAGCTTTAGCGGCCAGTAGGTATACAGTGGTTACAAAATCACCCTTGACAGGCGCTATTGCCAATTCAAATTCCGGCGGTTATTTCCCTGCTGAAATGAAGTTTGCCGGTTATGACATGATTATTCTGGAAGGAAAAGCCAAGAAGCCGACTTACCTTTGGATTGAAAATGATCAGTTCGAATTACGCAGTGCTGAAGAGCTGTGGGGAAAAGATGTTAATGAAACGACAGAATGGGTAGTTGAACAAACCCATCCGGAAGCAAAAGTTGTCTGTATCGGTCCGGCGGGTGAAAATTTGGTTAAATTTGCAGCGATTATGAATGATAAGGGACGTGCAGCTGGTCGATCCGGTGTGGGTGCAGTAATGGGATCAAAAAATTTCAAAGCTATCGCCGTTCGTGGTACCAATGGTGTATCAATTGCTGATCCACAGGGATTTATGGATAATGTGGCTTTTGCCCATGAAGAACTCACAGATCCCTATATGTCTGAAACCATTGCCAAGTATGGCACTGCAGACGTGGTTGAATTCTCAAATGAAGTTGGATTGTTACCCACCAGGAATCATCAGCAAGGAACATTTGAATCGGCTGAAAAAATAGGTGGAATGGCCCTGGCGAAAGACTATAATCTAAAAGGTGCTAGTCGAACTAAGGCCTGCTTTTCATGTCCCACTGCCTGCGGACGAGTGACGAAAGTTACAGAGGGAAAATTTAAAAGTTCCGGTGAAGGACCTGAATATGAAACCATCGGTGCCCTGGGGTCTGCTTGTGGGAATTCAAATCTCGAAGCTGTGATCAAAGGAAATCACGTCTGTAATGAAATGGGAATGGATACCATCAGCGCCGGATCAAGCATCGCCTGCGCAATGGAGTTATTTGAAAAAGGGTTAATTCCTAAAGAGGATATTGGGTTTGATTTGAATTTCGGGAATGGTGAGGCCATGGTTGATTTGCTTTATATGGCTGCCAAACGCGAAGGATTTGGCGATAAACTGGCTGAAGGTTCTTTTCGTTTAGCAACGCATTATAATGCTCCGGAATATTCCATGTCATCCAAAAAACAAGAATTTCCCAGCTATGACCCCAGAGGAGGGCAGGGTTTTGCCTTGGCTTATGCAACTTCCAATCGGGGAGGGTGCCATATTAGACAGGAAGTCCACTGTGTTGAGTTTTTTGGTATTAATTTACTGGATATTGTTGAAACCGGTGAGAACCTGGACCGGTTTGCTACAGAAGGGAAACCGGATGTGGTTAAAAAAATTCAGGACTATTATTGTATGATTGACTCGTCGGGTATCTGTAATTTTATTGCCATTGCCACACCCAATACCCATGTTTTGATCAAAATGATTGAAACCTGTACCGGTATTAATTTTGGTGGTTTAGATGGTTTCTTGAAAACCGGTGAAAGAATCTTTAACCTGGAAAAAATGTTCAATTTAAAAGCTGGTCTTAGTGTTGAAGATGATACCTTACCTAAAAGAATGTTGGAAGAACCTTTTACTGAAGGCCCGGGCAAGGGACATGTTGTTCAACTAGCCAAAATGCTGCCTGAATATTATAGTGTTCGGGGATGGAGTGATATTGGTATTCCTGACCAAAATAAATTGGAAGAATTGGGAATCGCAAGTATTTGATGATTTTATAAAGGATAAGAAATGGGAAAAATATTTACCCGATATGGTGATGGTACACCGGTTGAGCTTTCTGAAAAAGAGTTTATGGAAGATCTGGTGGCAGGTACCGAGGATGCTGCCGACCGGGCCAGTGTACCCCAATTATCGGAAGATGAGCTGGATTATCTGCTCAAGATGTATGCTTCCAAGAGCAGTTTCGTCAGTGTGGAGCCTGGCAGAGAAGTGATCATGACCTATGATGCCGGTACTTTAAAAATCCGTCGGGTGGGGGTTAATGTGGACCGAATCCAGGCCCTGCAGATTTATGAGAAAATCATGGGTGCTGATACCATGGAATTGTGCCATGTGGATTATAGTTACAAACCGCTTAAGCCTATTGTCACCATGGAACAGCCGATATTGGAGCAGGCATTGTTAGCAACCCATATCCCGTTGTTGTATGGCGCTATGCCGAATTTAGGGCTCTATAGTCAACCGGATGGCCCTTTTCCAAATCCGGCAGAACTGCTGCCCAATGGTAAAATCGATGAAGCCAGAGAATCATTGGAAATGACTGTGGTTGATGCGGTTAAGGATATCGTTTTCGTCGCTAGCTGTATGTATGAATCCGGTGCTGATGGTATTAATCTGGATTCAGTCGGTGCGGCAGGAGATGCTGATTTTCTGGCCTCTTTAATTGCCACTGAGCAGTTGAAAACAAAATACCCGGAAATTTGTATTCAAATCGGAATGGCCGGGGAGTTCATTTTAGGCATGCATGGTCAGCTGGAGTATAAAGGGACTCGCCTGGCAGGTCTATATGCCCATGATCAGGTTAAGCTGGCTAAATTAGCAGGGGCCACTATTTTCGGTCCGGTGGTTAATACCAATACCACAGAATCCACCCCCTGGAATCTGGCTCGGGCCATTACCTTTATGAAGGCTTGTGGTGAGGTATCAGAAATCCCCATTCATCCCAATATGGGAATGGGTGTGGGTGCGGTGCCGGTGAATGATCATCCACCAATTGATACGGTTTCCAGAGCTTCGACAGCCATGACCACCCTGGTAAAACTGGATGGATTGTAGGTTGGCGTGGGTGATCCTGTCGCTATGGCAATCACTCACGCGCATGCATCAGGAATGGGCGGAATGCGGGGAGCCGGAGATCTGGTTGCTCGTGCGCAAATGACCAAAGGCATGCGAATTCAGGAAGCTAAAAACTATGTGGCGGATAAACTCAGTGTTTCCAATGCGGAACTGACAGATTCGGTGATCATGACCGAAGTGAGGGAGGACCTCCAGATCGGACAAATGACACCGCTGCCGGAATGCGCTAAAGGTATTGAAGCCAAGTTTAATATTTCCAGGGTCCTGGATATTGACATTAATTGTGTCAATCGCTTTAGAAAACGGACTGGAATGTAAATAGCCAAGGCTAAATCCATTGATTTGGCCTTAAGCAATTTAGTGTTGTGTGATATAGAATCCGTAGGGTGGGCCTGCGTAGCACACCCGTCTTTTTCAGGGTGGGCAAAAAAAACTGCCCACCCTACGTATCTAAGCAAGTTCATTGCAAATATTTTTCCGGCAACCGAGATCAACACTCAGGATGGCATCGTTAAAATTAAAAAGATGTTGAACTAGAGACAGTGATCACTCTACAAGGTGAGATTAGTTGTTCTGTGTCGTTCATAATTGTGTTAGATTTGTTAATAGTGTAAAAAGCTTGAATTATTACTTACAATCGATTTCGGACCTAAACCCCAAACACAAATATGAGTTCCAGTTCTAAAAACAAACCTTCAGATCTTTTTGGAAAACGTAAGGATCTTGAATCATTTTTTGACAGTTTTGTTGATTTCATTGTTATTACTGATCAAAACCAAAATATTATCTACGCCAATCCCACCACAATTAATCGACTGGGTTATACAATTGATGAGCTCACCAATATGAAAGTTGTTGAGCTCTATCCCTCTTTGCTCCGTTCGGAAGCAATTACAACACATGACAATATTTCGATTCGGAAAAAAGGAATACTGAATGTCCCTTTTGTCGCAAAGTCCGGTAAGCTGTTTCCGGTTGAAACCAAACTAGCTCAAGAATATTGGGATGAAGGTGCTGTTTGTATGTGTATCTCAAGGGATATTTCTGTCAGGGTTAGTGTCGAAAGAGCCTTGGTAGAAAGTGAACGAATGCGATCCACTCTAATGAGTAACCTACCTGGTATTGCTTATCGCTGTAAGAATGATCGAAACTGGACCATGGAATTTGTCAGTGAAGGTTGTTTGGAGCTAACCGGTTATCATCCCGCTGATATGGTTAATAATAGTGTTATTGCCTATAGCGATTTGGTCCATCCTGAAGATCGGGAAAAATTATGGGTGGATGTTCAGGAATGCTTAACCATCAAAAAACCTTTTCGACTGGCCTTTCGAATTATGACCAAATCGGGAGAAGTAAAATGGGTATGGGAACAAGGTATTGGTGTTTATTCCAATGATTCTAAATTGATCGCTATTGAGGGTTTCATCTCTGATATTACTGAACAAAAAAAAATGGAACAACAATGTCGGGTAGAAAATACCTTACTTAAGCAAAATATCACGCAGTCTTATAAGTTTTGCGACATCGTTGGAAAAAGTGAAGTCATGCAGGAAATATTTGACTTTATATTACAGGCATCGGGAACACATTCAAATGTGGTTATTTTTGGAGAATCAGGTACGGGTAAAGAACTTGTTGCCAATGCTATCCATAAGATGAGTGACCGTCGGGACAAACTTTTTATGCCGGTGAATTGTGGTGCCATTCCGGAGAATCTGATTGAAAGTGAATTTTTTGGACATAAAAAAGGAGCTTTTAGCGGTGCGAATAGTGATCAACCGGGATTTTTAGATCTGGCAGATGGTGGAACCTTATTTCTCGATGAAATAGGAGAAGTGAATTTGAATATTCAGGTTAAGTTATTGAGGGCACTTGAAGGAAGTGGGTATACACCTGTCGGGGGAAATGTTGTTAAAAAACCGAATTTAAGAATTATTGCGGCCACTAATAAAGACTTAAAAGAGCATGTTGCAAAAGGTTTGATTCGTGAAGACTTCTTTTATCGGATCCATGTTTTACCTGTAACCTTACCTCCCTTACGAGACCGTAAAGAAGACATCCCATTGCTTGTTAGTCATTTCGCCAAAATTTTTGGAAGATTAAATGAAGATAGCTCCATTCCTCATGATTTTTTGACAGCGATCAAAGATTATCAATGGCCTGGTAATATCAGAGAACTTCAGAATGTGATCCAAAGATATATCACTTTAAATAAAATTGAATTTTCAGAATTAAAACAAGTTCCCCATGCTGTGTCTCAGCCAAAGATAACTACAAGTGATATTAAGCGGGAGGAAATACCACTCCAGGGAGTTATTAATCAGACAGAAAAACAGGTGATTCTTTCAATGCTTGAGAAGCACCAGTGGCGTAGAAGTGAAGTAGCTAAACTTCTCGATATCAACTACCGGACACTTTTGAGAAAAATAAAGAAATACGACCTCAAACATAATAAAGGTAAATAGTTCGACCCTTTCAACCCCATCCTCCATCAGAAGCCGTTTGCTTTAAAAGATATCGCAATCACGCCCCAATGACTTTGATCTCATTTTATTTAAATTAAACGATAATCACTTTAGAATTACCATCAAGCACTTCTCCAATGCAAGTTGCCTGGATATCACATTGACTGTTAATTGCAGAAAGGGCTGATTCTAAATGACTTTTAGAAATAGATAATAACAAACCACCTGAGGTTTGAGGATCGTATAATAATGATTCCTGTTGATTGTCGATGGTTTTTTGAATATCTAAATATTTTTCAACTAAAGCCTTATTGTCTTTATTGCTGCCGGTTGAAACGCCTTTTTGATACATTTCATAGGCATCCGGATAAAAAGGGACTTTATCATAGTAAATGACAATTTGCTGTTGGCTGCCTCTTGCCATTTCAAGTGCATGTCCTACTAACCCAAACCCAGTAACATCAGTGCAGGCATGAATATCAAATGGTAGACTAGACTCAATCGCCTGTTTATTTAAACTTGCCATTTTTGGCAAGACCTGTTTTTCCAGTTCATTAAAGGTATATTTACCATCCCGGACGGCATTCAATAAAACGCCAGATCCGATGGGCTTCGTAAGAATTAAGGCGTCACCAGCTTTTGCCTGACTATTAGTCAGTATTTTATCGGGATGAACGATACCGCTGACTGATAAGCCGTACTTAGGTTCATTATCATCAACTGAATGCCCACCGACAATACTGGCACCAGCTTCCCTTACCTTATCTGCCCCCCCCCTTAGGATTTCCCGTAAAATGCCACTATCCAGCTTTTTCCCAGGGAACATGACCACATTTAAAGCTGTGAGTGGTTTACCACCCATTGCATAAATATCAGAAAGCGAATTAGCAGCCGCAATCAATCCAAACCAATATGGATCATCCACCGGAGGTGTTATGAAATCTATGGTGTTCACCATAGCAATTTCATCATTTAAGCGGTAAACTGAAGCATCATCTGAGTTTTCAAACCCAACCAGCAAGTTTTCATCGTCGGAAGGTTTGATATCTTTTAGAGCGTCCGATAAATCCATCGGACCAATTTTCGCTGCTCAACCACAGGTTCTGGCTAAACTGGTTAATGTATCTTTTTTTTGAATGGTCATTTTTATTATTATTTTTGAAGAGTAGCACTATCAGTGTAAATACTAATAATTAGTGTTTTTTTGGTGCTTGTAAACAAATATTGATAATTTGTGTCAGACTTTCCTTTAATAATCAGATTTCCACTAAACAGCGGTACCAGAAAATAGCTAGGGAAGGCATTATTGATAAAAACTCTGGCGCTTAATATTAGCGTCATACTTCGGAATGTTAATTTATCGGTGATCTTGCTAAAATGAGGTGGAACTGAATGATGCCTGGACTTGAGAATATTGGTTTGATACCGTTGGACTGGATTGAAAAAGAAAAATAGTTAAAAGAAGAGAAAATATTTAGACTTAATCACTTCTTAAGCACAATTGGATCACTATATTTACGGTTAATATTATAAATCTGTTTTCGGCAGCCTGGGCGTTTTCGGAATCGATTGTCTGGCGGGTGAAACGATTAATGGAAAGGTGAGATCAGTTGATGATAGATACGAATGTTTTTAAAGATTATAAAAAATATTAAAAATGGAAAAGATTCTTATTACCGGCTCAGCTGGATTTATTGGTTTTGAATTATCAAAAAAATTGCTTGAAAGAGGTGATCAAATAATTGGTATCGATAATTTGAATGATTATTACGATGTCAATTTGAAAAAAGCCCGGCTGAAAATTCTGGAAGCTGACGAAAACTATCAACATGTCAATGAGGCGATAGACAATCGCCCAGCCATGGCACAAATTTTTGAGCTTCATAAACCCAATAAAGTGGTAAATTTAGCAGCCCAGGCTGGCGTGCGGTACTCATTGAAGAATCCGCATTCCTATGTGGATAGTAATGTTGTCGGATTTGTGAATATTTTGGAAGGGTGTCGCCATCATAATGTTAAACATTTGGTTTTTGCTTCTTCTTCATCTGTGTATGGTGCGAATACCAAAATTCCTTTTTCAACACATCATAATGTTGATCATCCGGTTTCACTTTATGCAGCCACAAAAAAGGCCAATGAATTGATGGCGCACAGTTATGCGCATTTATACAATATCTCCTGTACAGGGCTTCGGTTTTTCACGGTCTATGGACCCTGGGGCAGGCCTGATATGGCATATTATTCATTCACTAAAGATATTCTGGCAGGAAATACAATAAATATCTTTAACCATGGTAAAATGGAGCGTGATTTTACCTATATTGATGACATCATTGAAGGAGTCGTCAAAGTGCTTGACCAAAATGCCCAGGCTAATCCGGACTGGAGTGGTGACACTCCTGATTCAGCTACCAGTTATGCCCCTTATAAAATTTACAATATTGGTAATAATCAAAAAATTCAATTAATGAAATTTATTGAAGTATTGGAAGATACTTTATCAAAAAAAGCGATTAAAAATATGATGCCGATGCAAAATGGCGATGTAAGAGTTACCTACGCAGATGTAGAAGATTTAGATAAAAATATTGGTTTTAAACCCAATACATCGATTGAGGAAGGGATAAAAAAATTCGTCAGCTGGTATAAAACTTACCATCAAATATAGCCAGCCAATAAATTGATTTAATACTTACTGATATGCGATCAAATTATTTAGCAAATTTCTATTTATTAATTTCTCAAATTACATTTCTTGTTTGTGGATATGGTATTCAGATAATCATCAGTCGTATGTTAATGCCTGCGGATTTTGGCCTCTGGGGTATTTTAACTGCCACTCTAATCTGGTTTGAATTGATCATTATATCCGGATTTCCCAAAGCCGTTACCAAATATATTTCAGAATCAAATCCTGAAACCCAGGATGAAGTTTATCAAAAGTCCTTTTTTATCCAACTGTTAACAGGAGTATTATTAGGATTGATATTTTATATTCTGGCAATTCCCCTGGCCGATTTTTTTGATAGTGATGAACTGATTGTTCTCTTTCAAATTAGTGCCTGTGACATTCCTTTTTATGGATTATATTTTGAAAATGTTGCGGTTCTAAACGGATTGCAAAAATATCGAAAAATGTTATGGTTGCAGGTGATTTACTCGGTCAGTAAAGTGTTATTTGTATCGTTGTTTATGTTTATGGGATTCGGACTGATTGGTGCTGCCTGGGGTAATGTGCTGGCTTCTGTGTTAGCTTATGTCATTAGTCAATTTTTTATTGGTTTCCCTTTTAAGGTGAAATCCAAGCTTTTTTCCATCAGAAAATTAATCCGCTTTGGTGTCCCCAGTACGATGTTTGTAATTATTTTTGCATTTATGCAAAGAATTGATTTTATTTTTTTAAAATCGATGACAAAGGTGACACATGGTTTAGGTTATTACTGGGCAGCCGTTGTATTGGCAAAAACACCTTATTTTCTGGTGGAAAATATTTCAAAAAAAATCTTTTCAGTGGCATGTCGCTTACATGGAAATGGCGAAGCAAACAAGATTCAAAATGAAGTTCAAAATGAAAGCTATTTTATCTTTTTTCTACTGTTTTTAATTACATCGATAACCCTGGGCGCAGCTGATAATTTATTAGGGCTTCTATTTCCATCTGATTATACATCTGCTGGAACCCTTCTAAGGATATTGATTATTGCCTATGGTTTGAATTCGCTGATGTTTTTTGGAATTCAGATTTTACTAGCCATTGACAAGTTAAAAGTTGTTATCCATTTAGTCGTCTATTCGACGATTTTTGGCGTGATTATCAGTTATTTTTTGATTACTGAATTTCAAAATATTGGTGCGGCGATTGCGGCATTATGTACGTTTGGTTTTGGTAGTTTGATTACTATGACTGTTCTGATAAAAATCACTAAATTTAAGATTTTTGATCTTAAAAAATATAGGAAACTAATAATCGCTGGCAGTTTGACAGTACTGGTTGGTATTAACTGGGAAGTTGATTCGATATTATTAAATTTTTTAAAACTGGCTTTTTTGACGATTTTTTATGTTTCTATATTGTTTTTCATCAAAGAGCCAATTATCCAAAAAGTGCTTCAATTATTAAAAAAGCAATCATCAAGCAAACCTTGATTATTTGATTTGATATATTCCCATCAGGCAGGGTTTGCCATAGTTGTCTTTACAGTTTTTACTACTCCATATTTCATTGGTATATTGACTAAGCGTTTTTAAAATCCTTTCGGTTTTATCGGCATTCTTATTCAAGTGTGTGCCAATATAAACGACGCCTCTTGATTTGTATGATTGTAGTGTTTTTGCATCTAAATCGCGTACCACATATCCTCTCAAATCAGCATAATATAAAATTTCATGATATCGTGTTGTGTAAACCTCAACTGCGAGTATTTTTGAGTGCACAGGTAATTGTAGGTCTTTAAAATGATCGCCGATAATTTTTGGTCCTGGTGATAATTTAAAGTGACTCCAGGCATTTTTACCGCTATATAGCACGAATCCGAGTAATGCACAGGTAGCTATTATTCTTCTGGTTTTAGGTGAGAGTTTTGGGGATGCTCCTTCAAAAAAACAAACGAGTCCCAGACCTGCGTAGATGGAAAGTGTGGGGGTTATTGGAAGCTGATAATAATTATGCTCCATATTCCCGTGTGTAATGTAAATCAAATAGAAAATATTACTCACCAGTAAAGCACTGCCGATTTCGCTTGTTGTTTTTTTGGAGAATAGACCAATCAGAAAAAATATGGCTAAAAAAGGCGTGAGGATCCAGTCGAAAAACCGGCTTTGGAGGATATTATAATATTGGAATGAAAAGAGCGCACCAAGATCAAAACCTAATCTATGGCCTAAACCAATTGAGTTACTGAGGTATAACTTAGTATAGAACAACCAGGAAAGTAAGGCTCCCCAAGCTATGATTCCCATTAACCATATTAAAGGATCTTTTAATAATCCATATTCTTTTTTACGCCAGATCAAATAAAGAAAACCGATGCCTATGGCTAACCCGAAAGGCTTAAATAGTCCTGCCAGGGTTGTAAACAGGATTAATTTTAATATTTGGTGAGTCTTTCGATTTTCCATATATTGATAAAAATAATATAGCGCTGCAAGCATACAGGCAACCATACCTGTATCAGAATGGATGGCTCGATCAAAAAACCAGTTGTGGCCATTAATGGTATATATAAAAAGGATCGTCAGCGTACCTAAACGAGATTCACCAATGCGACATAGTTTCAGTAAATATATCCACCCTATTGAAGCAATAATAATGGAAATAATTCTGGCAACTATGATATCTGTTCCAAATAACCGGTAGCCAATCGCTAATGTTCCCATATAAATTGGAAATTCCTGAGCCATTACCGAACTATCATTTTTTAGTTGAATCGCATTGGAGTCTGGTTGGAAAAAAGACGCAGGATTTTTATACATGTTCATGGCCTGAGCTGCGGTAGAAATCTGATTCCAGCTATGGCGATCTACAATTGGTGCTGTTAAATTAAACAACCTGAGAAGGATAAATAGGCAGAATAAACCCAGCAGTATTTTTTTAAAGTAATTATCGTTTTGGAGGTATTGGTTTATTTTTTTATGCATAAAAACCGTGTTAATTGTATTAATTTTATGACTTAAAGGTAATATCAAGATTAAATGGACTTTCTTTCGGATCAATAGTTTGTTTGATTTTCCAA
>Ga0307989_1001032_pt1 | contig 15958 bp, 12 predicted proteins | sample EllFjometagen185_FD_203164 | JGI IMG/M metagenome (GOLD analysis project Ga0307989, IMG submission 203164) | Marine microbial communities from Ellis Fjord, Antarctic Ocean - #185 | ecosystem: Environmental > Aquatic > Marine > Unclassified | place: Southern Ocean | collected 2014-10-08
TTTGATTAAAAATGCTATCGAAGCGTCTATTATTGAAGATAAAATTTTTATTAAATTATTTCAAAAAAACAGGAAAAAGATTGAAATCAGAAACGCACAATCAGTTCCGGAATCCATAAAAAATTGTTTTTTTGATAAATTTGTCACTGCAGGAAAAACAGGTGGTACCGGATTAGGGACTTACTCTGCAAGGTTAATCACAGAAACGTTGGGCGGAACGATCCACATGAAATCTTCGGAAAAAACAGGAACTGCTATTACCATGCAATTTGATAATTAATGATGATACTGTTGCAGCGATTGTGAATGGCTTGAAAAATCGCAAAAAATTGTCGGATCCGCTTCGCTCGATCCGACCTACAAATTTTTTAGAAAGAGATTCTTCGCAGGTCCAGAATGATAGCAAGAACTAATTCCCTCAAGCAAAAAACTCAGGGTTGAATCGTTATTGTTGGGTACAAACCCTTATAATCACCTTCAGAATAGGGTTGGATGGTGTTAAAAGACATGATTTGATTTTTCTGAGCATGACCTTTATTATTTTTACCATCATAAAACGCACCATTGGCTTCTAAAATATGTTGTATTCTGTCTTTGAATGCTTTGATAAAAGCTGTACCATTACCTTCAAAGAATAAATTACCTTTGGAAAATCCAACGACATTTTTTTCAACCTCTGTTATCAGGATACTATTCGTCTCTAAATCTTTTTTATTTTTAATTAGCCCCCAAACCAAGCTATTATCCGGGATATGGAGTTGATCACTGATATCGATAATGGTATGGGGCATGATGATACTACCTTTACCGATGGTTAAGCGACTACTGGATTGCTCATTGGGTTGCCCCCTGAGAAAACTATTAAATCCTACAAAGACACCTTCTCCAAGATCAGCTTCAACAATTTTAGCACCGTGAGCTGTGACATTATAACGTTCTAGCCTTGAGTTGATAATATAACAGTTTTCCTGAACGTTGGCGCCTTTTCCCAACCAGGCATTCTGCAAATAGGCCCTTTGGGAAACCATAACATTTTCGCAAATTCGGGATTCCGATTTGGTGACCGCATAACGGTCCAGTGACGCGCTGTCGGGCACAGATACAGTTTGGGCCTTATTGATGGTTTCAAAAACAACCTGGAAATCTTCCTTTCGTTCCACAACAAAATCAATCAGCTTTCCTGTCGGTAATTTATCGGGTTGAAAATTAATATATTCAACCAACTTGTTAGCAGGATATCGATACAAAAAATTAAAGTTATCGGGATCCCGGACCCAGACAGTTCCCGGTTTGATATTCATCCGATCGATTTCGCCAGTCTGGATATATGAAAAGGCACCGATCACACAATCTCTCATAGCGGTTAAATCTACGGTGGCGAACGGTTCAAGATAACAACCACGGGATGTTGACCCATGAATATTGGCACAATGTAAGGAAACCGTATCCTTTATTAAGAATTGCTCCGGTGTTTCCGGGTCATGGGAAAAATTGTGGACCAGAGTCTTAATTAACATACTATCTTGAATATCGATACTTTCATTATTTTTGATTGGGATCGTAAAATTCTTATAATTGAAAGAGTCCCCTTTTTTCTTTAATTCATCCCCTCGGATATCACTTTTATAAAGCAAAGAGTTGGTGACTTTGCATTTTCCCAGGAAATAACTACCTGAGAGATTAGAATTTTTGAATTGAAAGTCGATGGGATGTTGGGTAGTAATGCCATAATATGCATAAAATTTAATTATTTGACTTAAAGAAATAAGATTCTGGACTTCATCCGGCTTAATTTCAAATTCAAGCTCTCTAAGATTTATATTGGTTCGTTGAATAATTCGTTCATATAATCTTTCTAGTTCTAACATGGCTTATCCTTTTTCTTATTTATTTGTTGTTTTATTTTCTTTCATGGCTTGCACAACAGCTAAAAATACGTCAGTAAGTCTTAAAACTCCCACTACTTCATCTTTCCTTACAACCATTAAAGACAAGTACGGGCCGGTTAATAGCTGATAAATTGCTACCTCCAAAGAGGTTTCCTCTTCAATATGTTGATATTTCGAAGGGGATTTCATAAATTTTTCAACCTTTATCTTCGATGGTTTTAAACAAATTTCTTTCAAGGAGCTACCTTTTGCTTTGGATTGTTCCAGTTGGTTACCAATAAACTTTGAGCCAAAGTGGAATTGACTGATTTCCTCTATTTTATCTGTTTTTTTATTTTCCAACTCCAGTGCCCGTAGGACATTCAATTGACTAAGCTTTCCCACAACTTTATTATTTTTGTCTAAAACCAGCACTGCACGATGTTGAAATTTGGTTTGGTCATACTTTTCTTGTGCTTCCTCTAAAGCAAGAACAGCTTCAAATAAAGTAGCATCCTTATTAACTGTTGCATATTCCGAAATCGGAACCATTAACGCTTTTATTGTTTGGTCCATAGATACCTCACCTTCAAGTTAGATTATAGTTACATGGAAGTGCACTGGGTAATACGCTTTAATAGAATTTAAAATTATAGTTACCCATGATAATTTACTATTAGAAATTAGTTCTTGTTTAATTATTCCATAAATTTCGTGATGGAATATGCAACCGGCGTGCAATTTATTAAAAAAATGGAGGTTAAAATGAATTGGTTTATTGAATTATTGCGGATTAACAAGATGAAAAGCTCTTCCATCTTGTGATTGAAGCTTTCGTGGCATTGAAAATTGCTAATGGATTCATAAATTAAATCAGAAAAACCTCATTAGTAATTTTTTTATGAGTGATTTTCAAATCGCCAATTACCCGCAGTGTTTGCAAAATAAAACTCAAGCTGGACAACTCATTTTTTAAAAAATTTTAACAATGCATGTAGGGCTGTCATTGGATGAGGGGGACAACCTGGAATAAAAAGATCAACGGGCAGTAAGTGATCAATCCAATCTGTAACTTCAGGGCTTCCATAAAAGGGTCCTCCTGAAATCGCACAGGCACCGCTGGCAATAACAATTTTAGGCGCTGGAAGTGCTTCATAGGTTTTTAACAGAGCTGTTTTCATATTTTTCGATACAGGACCGGTAACCATTATCCCATCCGCATGCCTGGGGGATGCCACAAAATTTATCCCAAAACGTGACAAATCAAAAAATGGCGTCGCCAGAACGTTTAAATCCGCTTCACATGAATTGCATCCACCAGCAGAGACTTGCCTAAGTTGTAAGGATCTACCAAATAATTTTTTAAAGTGTTGTTTGGAGTGCTCGGCTAAATTTGGGATGCCAATATCTGTATTCAGAAAATCTCTTTTTTCGACGCCTAATTCGAAATTATTGGTAAATGTCACAAATTTACCCTCCGATAATTTTTCACAAGTGCCGCAAAACACACACTTACCAAGATCGATTGACCGTTTTTCTTTATTAATTGCATCCTGAGGACAATTTTCTGCGCAGAGATTGACAAGATCTTTCGAACATTGCCGATCTATTTTCGGTAAACCTCTATATTCAGTCGCTAATGTAATCCCTTGGCGAGGATATTTGGATGTTTTACATCCTTGTTCCCAACGGTTTAAAAGTGTTTTTATCATTTCTTGCCAGTTAGTTTACGGTTTAGGATTAAAGATCAAATCCGCAATAGGACAGATTAAAGCTTTTATTGCATAAAGGAAAATCAGAAATCTGCTCATTCTTCAAAGACAAGGCTAACCCATTCCAATTATGGAAAGAAGGATCTTTTACCTTATATCGCAAAATATCACCTTTTTCATCGGTAATAATACAATGAGACAGCTCGCCTCTCCATCCTTCATTTAGCGTTACGATCACAGATGATGGTTTTGGTGATGAAAGATCATATGCTTGATCTTTGGCCGCAACTTCATAATTCATTCCACCAATAATATCAAATGAATTTAATACTTCCCGGTTTCTAACCATCGCCCGCGCCATTACGTCACCGGTGGTTTCAACCTTTGGACTAACTTCAATTTTTTGATAATATTCCGTCGGAAAGGCATTCCTGACATCATAGCTGATTCCTGAGGCCCGACCTGCTACCCCAACCAATCCGAGTTCTTCGGCGCTCTGCTTACTGACTGTTCCAGTTTTTTCAAAACGAGAAAGTACACTGGAGGCTGTGAATAACAGATCAAAAATATGTTCAATTTCTTTTCTTAGGACACGACACTCTTTTTGGATTTTATCAAAATTTTTCTGATTCAGTGAGTATCGAAGGCCTCCTGGTTGAATCAATCCTTTACCAAATCGATTTCCTGCCAGCAACAATAGCATATTTAGAAAATTTCCACGAATTCTTCCAAAGTAGGAGGATGGGGGTAAAAAGGCCACATCACCACTGAGTGCGCCCAGATCTCCAATATGATTGCAGATCCGCTCCAATTCCAGTGCCATACTTCTGACCATTTGACTATGGGCATTAGTCTTCAATCCACACAAGGCTTCCACGGCTTGTGCATAACAGAGGCTATTGCCGATAGTGGTATCACCAGCAATACTTTCAACAATATTCAACAAGCGTTTTTGTGGCACCGTTTCCAACATCTTTTCCACACCGCGGTGTTGAAAACCCAGTTGAATTTCCAGATTCAGTACCACTTCTCCGATACAATTAAAACGGAAATGCCCCGGTTCAATCACACCCGCATGAACGGGACCCACTGCAACTTCATGGATATCATCGCCTGAAACAGAGTAATAGTTGTAGTTTCCAGGGATATCTTCTTCATAATTATTTCCGAACAGGTCTGCTTTTCCCCGATAGTTTTCATGATAGCGAACTGGTTTAAACCAGGGATGACCAACCGGTTGAATGGCATATTGTTCTGCCATTTCCCGTTCAAACATGTGAAACTTATCACTGGAACAGGTCAATGATGGATATTTCTCAGGTGCATCAGTACTGAGTATATATAGTTTATCGGTCCTGAGCACGGCCATCAGTTTCAATTGATCGTTCTCTTCATAAGCGAAATAGTGAACTATTTTTCCTTCTCCAGCAGCAACAGATTTTAAACTTTTACAGAAGGTCTCAAAAGGTATATTGGGCAAGTCGCTTAATTTAACACTTTCACCATTTTTAACCGTTAACAATCCTTTAACCATTGAACCCTCCGCTAATACTACTAATCGATTGAATAATCGTTTGATACAGCGCATCTGGAATCCAGAAGCACAAAATCACAGAAACAACTAACAGGGTCAGTTGTGGCAAATAAAGCAAGGGTTTTTCTTTTAAAGCAATCGTTGTTTCTATCGGATTGAAAGATATTTTCATGACATACCGCATCAAACCGGCGCTGATTAAAAGCAAACAAACCAATAAAATAGAAACCACAATGTATCTTCCTTGTTGAAAAGCACCCAAAATGATTAGCAGTTTACTGATAAAAATTCCAAAAGGGGGAAGTCCAACCAAGCCAATAATACCACCAAAAAAACATACAAATGTTTTGGGGAGATATTTGGCTAATGACCCGGTTTTATCAATCAGCTTAGAGCCATATCCCAATAAAATATTACCGGATGATAAAAATAATGATGACTTGATCAGAGAATGATGGATCAAGTGCAGTATGGCTCCATAAGCTGCGATACCACCAATACCTGTTCCAAAAGCAATGATTCCCATATTTTCAATACTGGAATAGGCTAATAATCGTTTATAATCTGTTTGCTTTAATATAAAAGTAGCACTGGCAATCACTGACATCAAACCAAATGCGATCAACACATTACCCGTAAATACTCCCAAATCGGCTGAAAACAATATACCACTGGTTTTCAAAATTCCCAGATAAGCACAATTTAAAAGGACACCGGATAAAAGCGCAGATGCCGGACTTGGGGCTTCACTATGAGCGTCCGGTAACCAGGTATGCATCGGTGCCAAACCCATTTTAGTCCCATATCCGACCAGCACAAAAATAAATCCGGCTTTTAACCAGGCCTTGTCCAACTGGCCTGCACTATCTGTCAAAGCTGAAAATGTTAGAGACACATCGACACCTGCTATATCAATAGATATGGTCATCAGCACTGATCCAAGCAGCGCTAAAGCAATACCCACAGAGCAGATAATGACATATTTCCAGGTTGCTTCTAAAGACTCTTTGGTTTTATGTAATAAAATTAAAGGAGCACTGGCCAATGTAGTGGCCTCAATGGCAATCCAGAAAACAATAATATGATCCGAAATAGTGGCCATACTCATGGTTGCCAGAAAAAACAACATAGAACCTGTATAAACAGACTTATTGGAGAGTTTGGTAACTTCCAGATAAGAAATACTGTACAGAGATACAATGAAAAATAAAAAAGAGATCACCAAAAGGACCAATAATCCTTCCGGACTTATTTTAAAATATTGATTGAAAATAGCTTCCGGTCTTTCAAACCAAATATAAAAAGAGAACCCCAGATTCCAGATTCCCGTGCTAACCAACAGCAACCGGTTGATTTTATCCGGCATTATAAACGCCAAAATCCCAGCAATTAAGGGCACAAATAACAAATACTCAAGCATCATTTCTTAGTCCTTAAGTTTTCTTAAAAGAGCCGTATCTGTATCATCAAAGGCTCTTTGAATATTAAATAAAACAATTCCCATTATCATGACACCAATTAGAACATCTAATAATATCCCAAATTCCACAACTTGATGTGCACGTTTAGATAGACTGGCTCCAATCAGATAAATGCCGTTTTCCAGCATTAAATAACCAACGACCATGGTAACGGCTTTTCGGCGTGCTATCAAAAAAAATATGCCACCTAATAAAACAGAAATGGCAGCGGGGAGAATTAGAGGTGTTTGTTGGATGATAGGAAAACTAAACTTGGAACTGATATAGATAGAAGCTATAACAATCAACAATCCCGCGAAAATTGAAGCATTGTAGCCGCATACAGGATCCAGCTCATTTTTATGGATAACATGGGTAATAGAGTAATATAACAAGATTGGGATGATAAATCCTCTAATAAGCATAAGAACAGCGCCAAAAATCAAGCTCCCGGTCGTCAGGTCCTGATGCAAAAGTAACGGCAGAACTGTAACAATAATTCCTTGAAGTGCGACCACTTTAATAATTGGTATAATGCCACTTGAACCAACAGCAAACAAGACCGAAAGGATAAGCAATAAAGACATTATATTAACGGGTTGTATCATGACGGAAACTCCAAAATAACAACGGTTGCAAATAGCGCCAGTGCAAAGGAAAAAAGGATAAATTTAGGTGTTTTTGTCATTTTATAACGGGCGATGACCGATTCAGTTATTCCAATCATCCCATAGATTCCCAACAGTATCAGCAAATAGGCAGCGGTGTTTGCTAAAAGACTTCCTAAATGAAAAGGGCAAATCAAGCAGGCAATCAGACTAGAATAAAATATTAGTTTTAATTGAGCACCTAACTCCAATAAGGCTAAATCGGGTCCACTGTGATCAAGAATCATAACTTCATGAATCATCGTCAATTCAAGATGGGTTGCCGGATCATCCACTGGTACTCGGCAATTTTCTGTAAGTGTCACAATGTATAGCGCTAATATGACAAGTATTAAAGGGGTCCCGATGGTTTGCCAAAGGGCTATGGATTGGCCTTTACCGAAGTATGCGAACAACGATAATTTGTTACTGATCAGGTAAAAAAGTATCAAAATTGTAAATAGCGTTAGTTCCGCTAAAATTGAAAAAAAAGCTTCTCTGGCGGTACCCATCCCTTCAAATGGTGAAGCTGTATCCAGACCGGCCAAAATGGTAAAGAATCGACTCAAACCAAATAAATACAAAAGGAAAATCACATCTCCCTGAAAAGAGAAAATCGGCTGAGAACCAGCAATGGGTAAAAACAGCAAAACAATCAAAGAAACACTGATAGTAATAATTGGACTCAGTTTAAAAATAAAGGTCGTACTTTCGCTATAAACGGATCCTTTCTTAAAAAGCTTAATCAGTGTGAAATAGTTGATCAACAAAGGGGGTCCTTTTTTCCCGCCAAAAAACGCTTTTACTTTTTGAATAACAGCGGCATAAAACGGCGCCAATAAGATTGTAATTGCTAATAAAATAAACGAACTCATCATTTTCCTAAATAAATAGTAACAATATAATAATGGCAAAAAGAATATAGCCGATATAAAGATGAATATCACCATGCTGGATCCACCTTAATTTATCAAATACCACTAAAATCGGTTTAACGACGCGTTTCAATACATTTGTTTCTGCGATATCTGTTATTTTCGAATGATAGTAAGTGGGTTTTGGGAAATGACCACTAATTACAGGATGATCGATTTTCGCAGGTGCAAGGGGCTTGAAAAAGTCTAAAATCATAGCGGCAAATGAGACACCTGTATATTGCATCCGTGGGGTGGGTTTTGTGAACCCACATCCCCAGGTTGAAGACTTCGTAATGGTTTTGTTTTTATACGCGAATGTTCGAAGCAAAAAGACTAAGGCAACCACACCAAATAAAAGAAGGGCTGCAAAGGTGATATTAGAACTTATCTTAATAACATTGCTTAACATAATATCTTCGGGAACCACCATAATGGATTTTGATGCCGTCACAGCCATTCGAATGAATAGTCCAGGCAGTACTCCGATAAACAAACAAGCTGCGGATAATATAGCCATGGGAATCAGCATGGATTTCCCCCCTTCTTTGGCTATTTCTGCATTTTTGGTCCGGGGCTCTCCTAAAAAAACAATCCCAATCACCCTGGTAAAACAGGCTAAAGCCAACCCACCGATTAAAGCCAAAGAAAGTATAATAAAATAGGATGGTATAAAGGATTGCTCCATAAAACTAATACCTATGAAACCCGCATAATAAATTAAAAATTCACCTACAAATCCGTTAAAGGGGGGCAATCCGGAAATTGCCAGGGACCCAATCAGAAAAGTGATACCGGTCACTTTCATCCGTTTTAATAGGCCTCCAAGTTGATCAATGGTCTCGATTCCGGTTTTCTGAATAACGGCTCCGGCACCCATAAAAAGAAGTGTTTTGAAAATCGAATGGTTGAGTAAGTGTAAAAGCGCTCCTGAAAATCCCAGTGCCGCCAATAGTGGTTGTTTTAATGATATCCCGATCATGCCGGTCCCCAGACCAATTAGGATAATGCCGATATTTTCTACACTGGAATATGCCAACAGGCGTTTTATGTTATTCTGTCCCAGAGCTTGCACGATACCATATATTCCGGTTATTACGCCAAATGCCAATACAATTTGCCCAATAATGATCGCACTCGACCCCAATAAAATATAAAAACGAATAATTCCGTAAATGCCCATTTTAATCATAATCCCTGACATAATGGCAGAGACATGACTGGGGGCAGCTGGATGGGCATGGGGTAACCAGAAATGAACAGGAAAAATACCAGCTTTTGATCCAAAACCGATAAATAACATTATAAATACTAATAATTTGATATTTTCCGGAATAATGTGGATTGAGGAAAAACCAAGATTTCCAGTAAATGTGAATAATATGCCAAAGCTTGCAAAGATTATTAAGGCACCTACTTGTGTAAAAACAAAGTAATAATAACCAGCCTTTCGTACGATCTCTTTTTCATAATCATAGATCACTAAGAAAAATGATGAAAGTGACATGATTTCCCAGGCTAGTGCAAATGTAAAAAGATTATTCGCAAGTACCACGCACACCATAGATATTGTTAGTAAACTAAAAAAGAGGTAACTCACCGCCGTTTTGAAGGCTTTCTCCGGCTTATTCATATAATGAAAACTGTAGATTGCTCCCAAAATTGTAATCAGAAGAATTGGAAAAAGAAAGAAAGCGGATAAGCCATCCATTTGGAGCGAAATCGAAAAATACTGATAAATATCAACCTCAAATGTTAATTTGCTTCCTGAAAAAAATCCCTTTGCAACTGGAAATAGTCCTAAAATACAACCGGCGCATATAAATAGGATACTAAACATTTTCATGGCATTAAACCGTCGGCTTAGTAACAATGGTAATAGGCCACCGATCAATATTAATAAAAGAGACAGAAATAATTCATTCATTGTTATTTTATAAGTTGCGTTTAATTTATTATAGGCTGGATTAATTATCAGAAACCGATATGAAACGACTAAAACAGGCTATTATCTTGATGACTTTACTCAATGCTGTACACAATGTTGGTGCTTAATATCATTATTTTTAAGGGTTTACAAGCTATAATACGGGCTTAACAAAATAATATTTACCATATATTTATACTGCGATATCAGTTTTCGAATAAATTAAATTCATTATAAACTCCCTTTTAATATGGTTGATATAGGGTGAAGTTAAATCAGCGATAGTATTTTAGCTGATATCGTTATAGATTTTCAATCATATTTAATTCATTCATTTATGGTATTAAATAACTTTCTCAATAGAAAATCTTGCCTATTTTGGAAAAAAACTCTATATCGTCGAAAACAAAAAAGTAATATTCAGACATTTAGATACATTTTTAATGGATTGCAATCTGTACCAAAATATTTTTTTAGTACATTTCGATCCGATTATATTACCTGATAAGTTTGACAATAGGTTCTTTTTTATCAAATCCACATTTGATTAACCACAAATCCTGGAAAACAATGATTAATAAAATTTTTCCATTTTTACTCTGGTTCAAAGATTACAATGGCGAAAAGGCAAGAATAGATATCCTGGCTGGCATAACCGTTGCGATGGTATTAATTCCGCAGTCCATGGCCTATGCTCAATTGGCAGGACTACCTGCCTATTATGGGTTATATGCGGCATTTTTACCGCCAATGGTAGCCGCACTTTTCGGTTCCAGTCGCCAGTTAGCGACGGGTCCGGTTGCAGTTGTTTCATTGATGTCCGCTGCTTCACTTGAACCTCTGGCTACCGCCGGTGGTCCCCAATTCATCGCCTATTCCATTATTTTAGCCCTTACAGTTGGTTGCTTTCAACTGTTTCTGGGATTATTCAGACTCGGTCTGGTGGTCAATTTACTGTCACATCCGGTGGTCAATGGTTTTACTAATGCGGCAGCAATTGTTATCGCTTCTTCACAATTTTCGAAACTATTTGGTGTCTATGTAGACAAAGCACCGCATCACTACCAAACGATCATTAATGTCGGTAAATCTGCTTTTCAGTATACCCATCTCCCAACAGTTGGTATGGCGGTATTGGCCATATCCATTATGGTTATTCTAAAAAAGATTAATCCAAAGATTCCCAATGTTCTCGTCGCCGTGTCAGTGACAATACTGCTCTCCTATTTTCTGGGATTTAACTATGACAAATATGTCCCGATTCAAAATATTAAGGATTCAGCAATTGTTGAAACAATCCAAAACTTTAACCTGGATATCAATAGACTTGAAAAATTAGGGACTAAACGAGCAAATCTCAATAATGCTCTTAAAAAAGAGACTGATAACGCTAAAAAGAACGGTTATAGTTTTAAAACAAAAGAACAACTGGATATGGAACACGAACTTGCAGTGACGAGTGTTCAAATAGACCAATTAAAATATGCGGCACATGAAAAACGAGAAATCTTGCGGTTGGTTCATTTTAATCTTGCCAAACAAGCTGAAACCGACAGTATATATTATACTGACGCAATGCTACCCAAAGATTTTGAAACAGATGGCCGTAAATGGCGACTTAAGGTCGGTAATAAACTGCTTAATATTGAAAAGCTAATAATGATTGGTGGGGGAGCCGTCGTAGGGAAAATCCCGGAAGGCCTGGTATTTGGTGTCCCCAAGGCACCTAAAGACACATCTTATTTTGCTGCCTTTATTCAATTGCTCCCATTTGCGGTTATTATTTCCCTGTTAGGTTTTATGGAAGCCATTGCCATTGCTAAATCAATGGCCGCCAAAACCGGTCAAAAACTCGATCCAAATCAGGAATTGATCGGTCAGGGACTTGCAAATATCGTCGGTGCATTTGGGCAGAGTTATTCCGTTTCCGGATCTTTTTCGCGGTCATCTGTGAACTTGCAGGCAAATGCTGTCTCTGGCGTATCCTCCGTAATTACGAGTATTGTGGTAGGCATAACACTACTATTCTTTACGCCACTCCTTTTTCACTTACCACAAGCTGTTCTGGCTTCTGTTATCATGATGGCAGTTATCGGATTGGTCAATGTCAACGGTTTTGTCCATGCTTGGAAAGCTAAAAAATCTGATGGGATTATTTCAGTGATTGCTTTTGTTTGTACGCTCTATTTTGCCCCCCATCTTCACTATGGGATAATGGTTGGTGTCTCTCTGACATTTATATTGTTTATTTATAATAATCTTCGCCCCAGGGTCGCTTTGCTTTCTAAAGCGAAGGACAATACACTGAGAATTGCAGAAAGAGAAGGTCTTAAAGAGTGTGATCATATCGCTGTGGTAAGATTTGATGGTGCGCTGATTTTCACCAATGCAACATACCTGGAAGACAGGGTTTTACATTATATTACTGAAAAACCGGATCTCAAACATATTCTTATTGCAGCACGGGGTATCAACGATATTGATGCTTCGGGTGAAGATGCTTTATCAATTTTAGTTCAAACAGTTCGTGATAGTGGCCGCGATATTTCATTCTGTGGTTTAAAAGAAGAGGTTATTGACGTATTAACACGGACACATTTAATCGATAAAATTGGAAAAGAAAATATCTATCCAAACGCTGATGCCGCCTTATCGACGATTACACCAAAAGTTCACAAAGAAATGAAATCATGTGATGCCTGTCCACTAATGAAATATGTAGACAAGGACAACCTAAAAAACTAATTGAAATTCCAACTAAAAAAAGATCTTTCTGAATCCATTCCGGAAAGATCTTTTTTGCTCAAACTGATTTGTGCCTGACTCATTCTCCTTTTCATCTTTGTACCTGTTCTGCTTTGTTTTCTTTATATCACTATTGATGGTGTAATTCTTCCAATTCCTCAAGATGCTTAACCAGTCGTTGAAGATGCTCTTTTAAATGCTTTGTGTCTTTTTTAACCATGTTTTTGATGTGATTTTTCCCCTTTAAATCCTTTAAAAAATGCTCGGCGTCATTTAGTACACGCTCCATATCTTTATGTAATTGTTTTATGTTTTTTTCATTTTCCATTTTTTCTCCTTCCAGTTAAAATAAAGAAATCCATTGTTAATAAGGAATCGGATTTCTTTTTGAATAAAAGTAGTTCGTGATGTTTACTAATTCAAATTAAGGGTTAGGTATATGGTTTGTTGCCCTGCTTTTACTAAGAGTAAGAGGTTCCCTTTATCAGGCAAAAGTTTTAGGAAATCTTCAACGGTGCTGACAGGCTTTTGATTAACTTCCTGTATCAACATTCTGGGGCGCAATCCGGAAAAGGCTGCAATTGAGCCGTTTTCAACCGATGCGATGAGAACGCCATTTTCTCCCTGATAACCAAATTTGTCGGCTAATTGTGGCGTCAGAGGAGTTAAGGCCAGGCCCAATTTTTCTAAGCGTTCTGAATCCTTTGAAGCCACCTGATCAGATTCGGGATGTTTTGCGATAGTAACATTCAGAGATTTTTGGATACCTTGACGCAATATAGTGATAGAAACTGTTTGTCCGGGAACGATGAGGGCGATTTGATTGCGAAATTTGTCTGTATCTTGAACCGCTTTACCTCTCAATTTTAAAATCACATCCCCTTGCTTCATGTCACCCTTTTCTGCAGGTGACTTCTTCATCACATCTGCGACTAAAATTCCGTCATGGTTTTTCAATCCAAACGATTTTGCTAATTCCGGCGTGAGATTTTGGATGCTCACTCCCAGGTATCCACGTGTTACTTTACCATCGGCAATTAGCTGGTCACGGATGGCCTTAACCATATTTATAGGTATAGTAAACCCAATTCCCATATACCCTCCACTTTTGCTAAAAATAGCGGTATTTATTCCCACTACCTCTCCATTTAAATTAATAAGAGGGCCACCGGAATTACCTGGATTAATCGCAGCATCGGTTTGAATAAAGTCCTCATAGTCTGCGATACCAATACTACTGCGTCCTTTAGCACTAACAATTCCGGCAGTAACCGTATGTGATAGACCAAAGGGGTTTCCAATGGCCAATACCCATTCACCCACTTCGAGATCGTCAGAGTTTCCCAGACGAACTGAAGGTAAACCCTGAGCTTTGATCTTAATCACTGCGACATCACTGTGATCATCTGCTCCAATCAGTTTTGCAGCAAACTCGCGACCATCCTGAAGTTTAACCGTGATCCTGTCAGCCTTCCCTGCGACATGGTTGTTAGTAAGAATATAACCATCCTGTGACATGATAAATCCTGATCCCTGTCCAACTATCTGCTGTTGTTGCCGTGGTGCTTGTCGTTGTTGAAATTGCTGGCCAAAGAAGCGACGCATAAAATCATCATTATATAAATTAAAGGGATCATTAGGAGGCCTGGTGGTATCATTAAAAGCAGAATTATTTTCAACATTTTGCTCTACTCTAATAAATACGACAGCTGGCGATACTTTTTTTACAATACTTGCAAAGTTGCTTCCCAAGCTCCGCCAGTTGTCTATCGAATTTTCACTCGCAGTGACAATAGAAACCCAAAAACATCCAAGAAAAAGAATCAGGAAAGTTTTGAAGAGATAGTGTTGAAAAGGATTAAAATTTCTTGCTGTTGATGCAGTTGATTTCCCAGAGATTAAGTTTGCAGCCATAATACACCTCCTGTATTTTCTCGTTAATTAATTTCTACCAATAGTAGAAGTAAATTGTTTTCTTACTAAATATGTAACGAGAAACTTCAAGAAAGTTCTGAGAAATAAGGAATATTTGATTTTATTTAAAATTAGCTTGGATCGCTTGTGGACGATAAGAAAAAGTTTTTACTGTGATCCTTTGGGTTCCATGATTATGGATATGAATGGTATCTTCTAATTGGGGGTTTTTAAGCGTAATGTATTGAATCCCATTTAAATTTAGTTTTTGCACTTTTTCCAATTTTTGTCTCATTTGATTGTGGGTGAGGGAAAAAGTGCCACCTTTGGAATTCGGTGAGGAAACCCTGAAAAAATAAGGATCTGGATGCGCCTCCAAGACATTCAACTGAATAGTTTGAGAAGGGAGAATAGTGTGCTGCTGATTCCAATTCACCAAGTCTTCAGCAGTGCGCAAAGGAAATTCATGAACAACAAAACGCTCTTGTGACAGTGTTTGTTCAAATGCTCCCTGCCACCAAAATATGATACTCATACTCAAAACAAGAGCCATTCCCAGAACTCCTAATGCTGGTTTATAGATTATTAAATATAGGTATCTCTGTTTGAGTTTTTGGAGGAGGGAGGTATTTTGATTAGAAGCTTTGGGATATTTTTTCTTTTTCGAAATAATGTTATGGATAGATTTTTTTAACTGTGGACTAGGAGAATGCCCCTGATAATATTTTTTTAAATCATCCAAAGAATTCCCCAAAGCAGATATTTGGCTCATTTCAATTCGGCATTGATCACACGACACAATATGTTCATATAATTGTAGGGTTTCTAAACGATTCAGGTCCCCGTCCAAATTTCTACTAATAAGGATTGCAGCATCACCACAAGTTAGATTCAACTTTATATTTTCTGCCATGACAATGGATTTCTTAACTATGCTCGTTTATTAAAAAATAACGCTGAGTATTGCTTCTATTCACTTAGTAACTAAAATAAGAAAAAAGTTCGCATAAAAACTAGTATTCTTGTTCTTTAATCGTTTTTTTTAGTATTTGACGTGCCCGAAAGACTTTACTCCGCACTGTACCAATCGGAATGTTCATCACTTTACCAGCTTCTTCATAAGAGAGCTCTTCCAGTGAAACTAAAATAATAACTTCTCTTAGATCAGAAGGCAGCTGATCCAAGAAGTATTTTAATTGGTGAGTATATTCCAACTGTTCTAAAGGTGAGGGCTCTA
>Ga0307989_1001034_pt1 | contig 15925 bp, 6 predicted proteins | sample EllFjometagen185_FD_203164 | JGI IMG/M metagenome (GOLD analysis project Ga0307989, IMG submission 203164) | Marine microbial communities from Ellis Fjord, Antarctic Ocean - #185 | ecosystem: Environmental > Aquatic > Marine > Unclassified | place: Southern Ocean | collected 2014-10-08
ACTTGTTTGGCCTAGCGACACTCTTTTAAAAACATGTCTCTAAAAAAAAACAGGGTGATGAGAAACCTCACCACCCTGTCTAATATTACACTAATCGCAAAGCGATTATTTCAGCATGAGCATTTTATTTGTCTGCTGAAAATCACCAGCGATGATCTTGTAGAAGTACAAGCCACTGGCTGCTCTTCTGCCATCGGAATTTAAACCATTCCACATGACATTATAACGACCAGCATTTTGTGTACGATTATCAACCAAGCGGTTGATCTCACGACCTGTGATATCGAAAACAATCAGCTCAACATTTACAGCTTGTGGTAATACATAGCTGATTGAAGTAGTTGGGTTGAAGGGGTTCGGATAGTTCTGTGACAGTGTAAAACTTGTTGGTGCACTAACAAGCCCATCGACAGAATCAGGTTCATAGGTGAGACTATTTGCATAAGGTTCTGGTTCAACTTCTAATGGAGTTCCAAGATTGCTGAACATCACAACAGCCAGAGGCTGATCTGAAACAATAGGACCACCAACAGTACCTGGTTTGAGCCACTGTGTCCGGAAACGGCCGAAACCGAAGCCTGAGCCCATCTCGTCAACTTCTGTATCGTCAGCTTTAATATATCTGGTTGTGTACATCAAAGCATGTGGTGCTGGACCACTGATAGCAATGGTTGTCTTCCAGATATTCAGTCCCATTTCTGGAGCTGGTACATAAGCAACTGAGTCAGCAGCTATTTTACCTGCTGCATTACCCTGGAGTTCTGCACCCCATGAATCCTGTTGAATGAAATATAGCATATCATTCTCTGGGTCGAAGGCATCATCTTCATACATCATTGCACCAGACATATCCATGAATAAGGTAGCTTCGATCGTGGTACCTTCAGGAATTACACCTTCTGTCACATAATCCTGATAGGTTTGAATTGGTAATACATGACTTCCATCTAGACCATCCCAGACAAAATGTCTATCACCACCGCCAGAACCAGCAGGGAGTTCATATTCGAAGAAATCCTCACCAGCATGCATGGCAGTATCACCACCGGCAGTTTGATGTAAATTCAAAAAGAATTTATAAGTAAAAACATCACCGGAATTGCCATCATAATCAACTGTCAGGAAGTAGATTTCACTACCTGGATCTCTGATCATATCAATTTTGGTGCGATCAGGGTCTGAACCCCAACCATTTACTCCACCACGAAGTTCCAAACTGTCACCCAAGGCTCTGTTATAAAAACCCAGGCTTTCAAGTACGGTCATATCGACAACAAAAGTGATGTCACCTGAACCGTAGCGTACAACATCCACATTGCTAAACCAAACAGGGTCAAGCACAATGGGTGTACCAGCTTCTTCTACAACGACCGACCTGTCAAAAGGCAGGGTCTCAGGAGTATCATCATTGATGCGGAAACGGTAGAAGTTAACACCAACGGGTACATCTTCTGTTACTTCATAAATACCATCGGCATCAGCATCATCCATTGCGATGGCACCAAAAACACCTGTGATGAAGACATTGTCAGCGGTAACATCAAAAGCACTTGCATCGATCTGTGCATTCATGTTTACCTTAAACGTAACAGGGGCACCTACGAAGTTTGGATCGAAATCATTCCACCAAACGGAGTAGGATTGTGCGCCACTACCGACAATATATTGACGATTTGACCCACCAGGGAATTCTGCTAACTCCCAATCACTATCGATCCGAAATTTAAATTCAAGTTCCTGGCCAACAGTAAAACTGTCAATAACCGTCAGAGTCCAAATACCATCGATGTCATCGTCTGACAATACCCAAGTATCCGTTGCTGGACCCCAGCCATTAAAATTACCGGCAACATCTACATACTGAGTAGTAGGATCAAATTCACCGGCAGCCATCTTAGCATTCATATTCACTTCAAAGGTAACGGCTAGGTTGTAGTCGTAATCATCCCAGAAAGCTTTATAAGACTGAAGGCCATCAGCGATATTGAGAGTTCTATCTGGAACAGATTCAGCATTATCCCAATTCTTATTAACCCGGAACTTAAACTCAATCGTTTCACCAGTAGTGAATAGACCATCCTGATCAATATATGCTCCCCATTTGAGATCATCACCGATCATGGGCTGTAAATCACCAGGATCTCCACCCCAACCATTGAAAGAACCAGCTACATTCACGCTATCCACGGTAGGGTCAAAGGTACCTTGAGCAAACTTATCTGTCAGGTCAACACCAAATTGCACAACGGGCCACATGGTGAAGTTATCAAGATATCCAAAGTAACCTGTATCATGATCCCCAACAACCAACATGCGGTTGTCACCACCATCATGCTCGCCAGGATTCCATGAGCTACTGATTCTGAACTTGAATCCATATTCTCCAGCTTCAATTGGAAATTCACCAATCCAAAAGCCATTGGTATCGGGATCTTCTGTCAGCTGCCATTCACCTTCAGCTGGACCCCAACCATTAAAATCACCCGCTACATCTACGTAATCTGTGGCAGGATCAAATACGCCTTCAAGGATTTTGTGAGCAATATTGACCCTAAAAGTAACCGTAGGAAGTACCACAGGCATGATAACATCACCCATATCCCGGGGATTGATTCGATAACCACCATCATAAGAGTCATAATCAACGACACCAACGATATCATAAACATCGCCAACTGTCATGGAAATTGAGCCTAAATGATAGTCAACATTATCACCTAAAAGAAATTTGGTGGTTCCACCGTCATCACTTAATTCATAGAAATATCCGCCAGAATCAAATGAGAGTACTGTGGCGCCTTCAATTTTGACCAACTGACCTTCCCACTGTTCAGCAGGATTGGTATCAGGGGCAAGTGAACTATCAATCGTAGCACCTGCTATCATAGCTGGCACAACAGGATTACCACTGGATTGAATTCCCAGTAACATGGGGCTTTTAAGCTCAGAGAGATTATTGTATACATCCAGCTCTCCTGTAAGCATAATGGCATCACCAACATTAACAAGATCATCAAAACCTGAATCATAGATCAGGATACCCATATAGGCTCCGCCGCCATCAGAAATCCATACATTATTGTAGCCATCATCGGCTGTGATCAGACCGGCAAATGTTGCTGGAATAGCCAGTTCGATGGTACCACCTGCATTTAAAGCGTTGGTAAAAGCTATTGGGGTAATACCTGCATATAGCTCGAATGATCCAGAAATTGCAGCATCAACGAGTGTATCTGCCACAAAGTCAGCTAGAATAGGTGCAGTAGATACGAGGTGCAATAATGTAGCATCGGCACCATCTATTGTAGCAGAGGTAAATGTTGCTGCGGTTCCTAGTAGAGAGTAATCTGCTACATTAGCTGTAGCTAAATCACCAGAATATACAACTTCAATCTCTGTATCACTGATTGAAAACGCAGAGATCAGAACAAGCGGATTGGGTGTCGGCCAAACAAAAGGGTCAAAACCATCCGGTGCATCTACTGGACCTATACCTGAAGGAGCATCACTATCAATTGCCCATTCAGCTGGGTCCCAGATAGGATTTCCTACAGTTACAGAAGCGAGTCTTACAGCACGGCCATCTTCAAACTCATGGCTTGTACCAGAACCGTCCTCGCCAGGAATACCAAATAAATCAACGACAGTACCGGTTCCATCAACTAGCTCAATATTGTCATCACCATTGCTGCCAGCAGAGAAATTGTCTTCTCCATCAAACATATCCGGTGCAACACCATAACTTGCTTCGAAATCTGCATCTGCTACACCTGTAGCAATTACAAAAGTACCATTCGCTGGAATAGTGCCTGTTAATTCTAATGAATTGCTAACTGTTTCAGAATCATTGGTATACTTATTCAGTAACCAACCTGATCCTTCAGCTAAATCAACAGCTACACCACTTGAGTTGTATAATTCAACAAAGCGCAAACCAGCACCATTATTTGGATCGGCTAGCTCACTGATAAATACTGTTGATGGTGGGGGTGGAGCGACATCATCATCAAAGACCATGTTATCAATGGTAACCGAATTTGTAATCAGTGTATTACCACCAGAAAAGAGGATATATCCCGCAGTGCCTGCATCAGCAATTCCTGCTAATGTGTAAGTCACAAAATCAGCACCAGTAGCATTATCAATCACAACTGTAGGCTCAACTGTGCTAAGACCTTCAACAGTCACGCTAATTAACCAGGCATCAGCCCAGCCAGTTGTTTTTACATCAACACTAAAATTATAAGCAGTACCTGCAGTTGCTGTAATTGGTCTTTTGATATAGAAGCCATAGCCTCCGTCACCAAAAACAATTGCACCAGTTCCACCAACACCAGCTGTAGCATCTTGAGCTACAGTAGTATAGCCATCAGTACCACCATGGACGTCCCAATTGGCAACATCTGTATCATCCTCAAATGTGAGGGTTAGATCGTTCTGAGCCCAAGCCATAGTAAAGGCCATACTCAACACGATCAGCATTGTAAATAAGCGTTTCACACTTACCTCCTTTTGGTTATTATAAACAAATCAATCTAAACTATAAGACCTTATCAAAATACAAAAATTCTACTCTGATTCTATGTCTTCTATCACTTACTTTATCCAAATCCAAGCAGACTAATTGGTCCGCAGGGAAATTGAAAAGTGTTCATTATAATTAAAATAAGTATGGGACTGAATAGCATAATCAACCTGGAGGATAATACCCCCCATGATCTGGTACGACAAGCCTCCACCCATAGAAATAAGTGGATCATTCTCTGGGAGAAACAGGTGACTCACACCGGCGCTTACATAGAGTAGATTGTTAAGAATTCCTGCATCCATCCCGATATTCATCCATTCGTAATTGTCACTGGGATACACGCCATCAGCTTCTACCAAGATGTTCAAAAACTGGGTATCAATCACTTCCCAACTGGCACCAATCACCATTCGAAGTGGAATATCAAATTCGTCTGTGGCAAAGTATGCGTTGATGATATCATTATTACCGCTATTGATCGGATCTGGATCAACTGTGGTGATGAGGTCATCGCCTGTCATCTGCATCTTGGTTCCGAAATTATTTATGGTAAACCCTAGGATAAAACCTGGCCAAGGCATGACATAACGCCCACCAACATCTAGAGCAAAACCCTGGGCGTGTGTATTATAGATAGTTTCACGTAAGATTTTTGCATTGGCACCTATCATAAACCGATCGGTCAGGCTACGAGCGTAGGCAAGACCCATCTGAAGGGCACCAACCTCAAAGAAATCACCTGTACCATCTTGATCTAACTCGGTAGTGATCTCCATTTGGCCAGAAGACATACTAACCATATTGAGTCCTAAAACGCCACCAGATGGAATTGGCAATGCAATGGAGGCATGATTTAGGGATATCCCTACATACCAATCTACATAGCTAAAATGAGCTGCAGGCTGGTCCAGTAAGGCCAAGGTAGCAGGGTTATAAAACACGGTGGCAGGAGTCCCAAAACCTGTGACAACAGCTTCACCTCTCGCTGTCCCCCTGGCATCGATAGGTATCTTCAAAAAACCAGATGCTGATGTACCTACTTTTGATACAGTCTGAGCCACCAGGCTTCCGCTAATAATTCCAATAATTAGAATAATTTTGAATGCAGTTTTTCTCATAATCCTAACATCCCTCTATTTGATAACTGCAAATTTACCGGTTTCAGTCGCACCGGTTTCCAGGTCTTCGATATAGAATAAATATAGACCGTAGGAGATTGATAAATTATCCATGGAAAGTAGATCCCAACTTGTACTGCCCTGATCAATGCTATTGTGAACTTCAAATTGATCCACCAACTCACCATTGATACTAAAGATTCTAATTTTACAGTCTTTAGGGATATGGTTGAAGCGGATCACCCGAGGACCTCGTCCTGAATTAAAAGGATTCTTAGGCTCCCAACTCGTGGCAGCTATATACGGGTTTGGCACTACAGTAACTTTCTTGATGTCTTTTTTGGCTTTCTCAGCATCCAAATAAGCCCCGAATGTTTTAAATTCATATACATCATCTGCTAAAAATGGCTTTTTGATGATCAGCGACAATAAATCTCCAGAAGCTGGATTTCGGTGAGTCGTATCTGTATCTATATAATCCAGAGTCAACTGCCAGGTTGCTGAGTGTCCCACTACAGTTCCTAAACTATCTAGGACTTCATCCAATAAGACAATGACATCGGTCTCATCCAGAATAATACAATTGAACATGCTGTCAGGATTATCACTTGGATCAAGGTCATTATCGGCATTCACAATATTATGAAAGGCGAACAGCTGACGTTTTCCCTCAGTCAAGTTATAAATAGCAAAATTCACGGGCATGGCTGGCCAGGTTGTATAAGTCCCCCATGGAGTTTTCCTCTGGAAAGCAACTGATGTATCAATTCCGATTGCCCCGAATTCAAGCGAGTAATCGTTGGGCTTTCTAAAGCCTACCGTCTCAATATCGAGATACCTGCTCAATTTGGGGGCCAAAACGAGACTATCGGACCATACAGACAATTCAACATTCAATTCAATAAAGGGTTCGACACGAAACTCCAAGCGAACACCATCAATAACAATGTTTTCATCATCATCACCAAAACGATCCGATTGGTTTATAAGCGTATCCGGATTGTCAAAATCAGTGATGTTTTCCCAGGTAAAGTTCTTGGTCATCAGGGTATCACTATCTGTGTCAACTGGCGGATGAAGTGAATCTTGAAACGTAATTCTGTATGTAGCATTGTCTAAAACAAATGCTGGGTGTACAATATCAATATTTATGGTACTTGAACTGGAGCCACTCACATGAACCAGATCAAATTCAGGAGCTTCATACCCGATCGGTTTAGGAGCAGGAGTTGCGATGATGGTATTCACACCCGTCTCAACACGACCATCAGACTGTACCTGGATGTAGATGGGGCATTCACTTGGTGCAACCCCAAGGGCAACATCACCAGCATCATAAGAAGTGACGGCATAATAATATGTCCTACCATTGAGAACATCGTCATCAAAGTATTTGTGAACAAGTCCTGTATCATCACCAAGGTCAAACTTAATACCATTAATGTCAAGTTCTTGCAGCCCCTTGATCCCATCAGCTTTGTCGTATTGAGCAATAGGTTGATAAAAAGTTGGTACTCCATCTGAATCCGTAATGATATATACATCTTCAAAGGCCGGGTCGGTCGAGCGATAAATACGATACCCCTGAAAGTCATACCCTTCAGATCCCAGATCAGCCATATAGCGGTCAAATGAGCTTTCTGCTGTTTCGTCCCAATAAAGCATAACACCACCATCCCCTACTGAGGCGGATAATGTTGGAGGACGAGGTGCAGTTGCAAATTTGTAGTCCAGATCATAGGTTTTTTGGGCTACTTCTTTGTTTCTGAGCGCATCAGCTTGATCAACTCCCATATTTACGGCCATACTAATGGATTCTGTCTGCCCTTGAGCCAAGGGGAAATAGGCGCTGGTAACATGTAAGTTATAATCACCCTCAAGCTGAATGGAGGGATCGAAAAAGACCCCAGGGGTCATAAACCGGCTCCACATTGAGGAATTAGATAGATTCTCAATTGCCTGAGCACTCTGCATATAGGCTGCTGCAGTCAAACCAATTTGGTCAGATTCAGAGACATCCGTTTTGTCAATATTAGCTTCACCGGGAAGATCGGTCCCTTGGCCACTGGTGGGCATCCCATCGCCCTCACCCATATCAAAAGAGTCACCCTGGCCATCCAAACCTACATCATCGGTAAAAGCTCGCCAGTCACGGTCATTATCTACACCATCAGCGCGAGTTTCATCAATCATCGGGGCAATGGTTTGCTGGGTAACAGGTGTATCATTTCCTGGAACAACTAACCCACGTCGAATCGTATCTCCCACATCATAGTACAAATAATTAATGTGCCTAACGGGTAAAACCCCCTCTATCGTAAGTCGTTCAAGATGCAGACCTTCCGTTTCATCGATTAAGCCATCGAGATCATCATCAATTAAATTATCTGGGTTTTCTTGCAAAGTATCACCAACAGATAAAGACCAGGATAATCCACCACTGATCACAGTTGTGTCGGTTCCGGTAAATAGAAATATGTGGCGACTATACTCTTCATCAATCGTAACCAACTTTTCACCACCGGTTAAAACCGTCTGAACAAAATCACTCGGGATAAAAAGTGGAATCATAGAATCAAGGTTTGCAAATTCAGCTAACAGCTCAGGATAATCTTCGGCATCCCCATCATTATCAATCCCATCTACACCATTTCCCGGTGTCTCAAGAAAAGCTGTTGCAACGACTCCCACCGTGGTAGAACCGAAGGCGGAGTTTCCAACCCCATCCCCATCCATACTCCAGGCAACATTGTTAAGTAGATCAAAGGATGGATGGTCATCATCCGAATCACCATCACCACCAACTAGATCAGCCAACCACAGAGAGAATGCAGCCTTCTTAAGGTCTTTGGTACCATCATTGGTCATGGTATGCAGATGAAAAAGTACATCGTTAATCATAATCTGGCTCCAGGCCAAAACGCGCACCTTGGTTAGCAGGGCTAGACCACGTCGAGAATAATCAGTCGTATCCGGGAAGTAATTCATTTCATTATACAGGTTATCCGCACATTCATAATAGATTTCCTGATCTGCATTAAATTGGTCTCGACCAAAATATCCATTCCAGCTCCCTGACCAGCCTGGATCAGTGGCATCATCTAAACGATCTGGCCAGTAAGTAGGCCAAGATGAAGGCTCAGTACTCTTGGCAATCAGATTTGAGTTGTCATTCAAATATTCTGGAACCGGTTCCAGGTTCCAGCTATCACCCGTGTTATCATCGGTACGATAATTGGGGGTCATGACAACTTTAATACTGGATGAGTCTTCACTCAATACTTGGGCACCATAAAAAACACCGGTTAATGCGATATAATGCTGTTTTGTGTTTTTGGGCCATTCATAGGGGATATGAGTGGGTTGTCCACCACCAGTTCGCCCTGAGAAACCATAATTAAAGATGGACGCCCTGATTTGATTGCCATCAATTTCAGTTTTCCGACGAAATTTTGGATCTCCACGATGGTCAGAAGGAACATAAGTTGCATCCTGAGCCGAAATAGTACCCAACCCAACAATGAGGAGGCAGAGCCCCCAACGTTTCATATTTGTATTCACTTTTTTCATCGTTTTAATCTTCTTTATATTCATCATATTAAAATGAGTAATTGATACCCAGGAGAATTTCACGAGGAGCAGAGTACCAGGTTGGATACTCGATATATTCTGCGACTGAATTCAGGCCATAGTAATTATCAAGAATATCCTGTAGCCTCCCAGAATAGGTGGGACTTCCCGTATCTGAGAACACCGAGCTGGCATTCCGGGCATCCGTCAGATTATTTACATTTAAAGAAACTCCGAAGGTCATACCGGCAATCGTCATTTTGCGACTTGCTTTAAGGTCCATGTCAAAAGTACTGGGCTTTAACCGACTATTCGAGGAAAGACCAGTATTTGCTGTAAGTCCTGTCCTCGAGGAAACACCATAAGAGGGGGTGTAAGGATACCCTGATCCAAAGCGCCCTAATAAGGTTAACCGAGCACCCAAAATCGTCATGGTGAAAGAACCATTTACTGTGTGGCGTTGATCCCAATCTAAAGGGGTCATCTCCCGGATGGGTTCTGCATTATCCTGTGTTGCAAAAAATTCTGCATCAGGATTAGAATTTGACCCCTCTGCAATTTGGTAGGTGTACTGTATGTTTAAACGACCGCTCGCACCAACCCCCTGCTCAAGCGAGAGCGTTATGCCTCTACTATTCGCATAATCCTTATTGGTGAAATGGGCATAATTCACACCTGGCAAATAGGTCGTCTGAATGATCCCAGTACTCACCCAATCCCTAATATCCTGATAAAAAACAACCAAATCAATATTGGTAGTTGGTGTTATCTGCTGCTGCAGTCCAAGCTCATACTTCACAGTACGTTTCGGATCTAAATCTGGGTTTCCAAAAGGTCCATAAGTACCGTCTGAAGTACTTACTTTATAGCCTCGGTCATTATATAGGTACTCAAAGGAGGGAATTTGGAAAAAGTGTCCATAGGAAAAATGGATAACACCCTGATCCGTGATTGGAAAAGCCAATCCCAGACGTGGAGAAATCGAGCTTTTTGCATCAACCTCTCGATACCAAATCGCTTCTCTCTCCTCCATGGTCATTTCTGCATGTTCCGGGGTTAATGGATTATAAATTGAAGGATCTGAGGGATCTGCAGGTAAAACACCATGAGAATGAAACCAATCCCACCTAACCCCTATATTGACTACAAAATCGTCATACTCGAGTTTATCCTGGATGTAGAAAGACAGTTCTTCTGGCTCTTCATGGTAATAACTATGGGCCGGAGTAAAGATTGATAGAGTATCAGGTTGGAATGGGATTATTTGAATATTATTGCTGTCCACAGCCGCGACAATAGAAAAGTCCTCGCGATCCAGTGAATGGGAACGGTATTCTGCTCCGAACTGTAACAGGTGTTTTGGGTGAGCTTGACTTGTAAAATCAAACTTTATCAAATCCATATCAGAGTTACGTTCAAAATGTGAGGGGTTAATACCAGCGAGAGCAAAAGTGTATGCTGGCATATTCAGGACCGTGGGACTCACATAGTTAGAATTTAGCGGGTCCTCATAGACATAGTGTTGATAATAGCTGGTGGAACGCGCTGCTTTCAGGGCATAGTAAGTTCTTGGTGATAGAGACTGGTTCAAGGTCAAGGAAACACTTTTTCCCTGATCAAACCGATTCAAATCTCCATCTGGATTCCAACGGTAAAAATGGTCATAGTCACGATACTCACGATTAGAAAAGAGGTAATTCATGTGAATATTGATTGATGGTGTAAGCGTGTAAGATAGTTTTCCATTAACAGAATATTTTTCCTGAGAGTTCATTGGTACAATAGGTGAATCGTCCAGATTAAAACCGGCTATAGTGGTTGTGCTATCTGAAAAATTAATACCATAAAGCTCTTCACCACTTATTGGATCTATTATACTATTTGGTTGCGGATTGACCACACTGAGTCCCCGCAAATGACCATTGCTAGTATATCGCCGACCAGAAAAATAGAACCGTATTTTTTTTATTAGAAGTGGACCACCAAGTGACACCGAAATGTTTTGTGTATCTTGTGGATCATATTTATCTAAATCTATGAACACATCATCTGTTGTAGACCACCAGCCCCCAGTGGACATTTCAATGGTACCACCCAACTTTTCACCACCGGTACGAGTGACAATATTAACAATCCCACTCATAGCTTGACCATACTCAGCATTGAATGTACCTGAGACAAGTTGTAATTCCTGAATAGCATTCTTATCGACCTCAACAATGGCACTACCATCATAGCCATCAGAAATAGGAACGCCATCAACCCAATAGACAACTTCCCGGGCTCGGCCACCACGAATATGCAATCCTCCTCCAGCATCTTTAGTGATCCCTGACTGAAGTTCTAGTACTTCGGAAATTTCTTCCACCGGTAAATCCTGAATCATCCCGGCATCAACATGAACCTGCGTACTGGTGCGATCACGTTGCACCTTCGGTCGATCAAAGGTTACAATGATCTCCTCGCCTTCAAGTATCCCAATATCTAATTCCAATTTTATTTTTGTTGTAAGATCTATAGCCACAACAACACCTGTCATCTGTGTTGAAGTATACCCAATCATATTGGCAGTTAAAGCATATTCGCCAGGGGGAACATTGAGAATAATAAATGTTCCATCCAAATCAGTTGCTCCTCCCAGATAGGTACCCCGGATAATAACATTGCAACCAATAAGTGGTTCACCGGTCGTTGCATCATGAATAGTCCCGGCAATTTTACCACTGGTCCCCGAATAAACAGTTGACAAGATTAAACTCATCATAAGAAACCGACGTAAAAATATACTAATATTTCTAGCTCTCATTATTAGGTCCTGATATTTGAATAAATGGAATTTCTTTGATACGCTCTTCATAAATTTTGACGTGACTGTCCTTCTCCATCACATGCAGTGCTTTTTCAAGTTGAGCCAATGCACCGGAGGCTCGTATCTGTTCTTCTAGTTTTGCTGCGCTGAGATTTTGATTAACAGATTCATATTGTTCAGCATTGCTGCGGAATATGTAACTATTCCCATCATAATGCCAAGGCTTTGTCCATGTATTCAGCTCTTGACCAAATACCAGTTTAGCTGCCTGCCCCAATTCTGCAACAGTAACCCATCCTAAATTACCGTCATCAGGTAATTCAAGGATAGCGGCAACTTCTTTCTTAAATTTCTCGGATGACACGCCTCGACTCAGTTGCTCATAAACATTTTGTGCTGATCCTGAGTCCTGAAACATTAAAAGCTCCACATCCCTAAGTGGAATTTTTGTCGCTTTAGTGACACTGGCTTGATTGGATTGTGTCAGGATAGTTTGACTGATTTTGACCGTGTCTGAAAAATGCTGCTGCCATGTTTTTATTCTCCACAAATCCTGTCGCTTTTGGATTGCCTCCACTGTATAATTTTCTTTGTGAAGTCCAACATCAATAGCTTCAGCAAGCAGTGCTCGGCGTACTAAAATGCCAGCAATTATATTTTGGAGATCCGCTCTATCCATGACTGCCTGGAGATGCTCTGATTTACTATCTTGGAGATGTGGAGCAATCATCCCAATGGTCCATTGCTCATCAGAAGAGAGACAAACAGGGAGAAGTGCAATATCAGATTCGACCAAAAAAGTTTGCATTTTATCTTTTGGAACTTGTTGAACCATCGTCAGTAAAGCATCACAGCCCTCATCATTAAAAGTAATCCCCAATGATTTAGTTTTTCCTTTGGTATAGGCATCTATCAGAGAATCACTCTGCGTTACTTGCCATTCCTGACTCAGTCTTTGACGAGCGGCAGCAAATTCTCTTGGGCGAATAAATATTGGGGCTTTCTTTTCTACCAGTTTGATGAGACTATACCCATTACCCAGCCTGATGGGACTCGTAACATCACCTTCATCTAATTTATATAGAACAGCAGCCAATCGTGGATGGACATCTTCAAGAGTAATAAACCCAAGATCTCTAAAACCGACCCCTAGACCTTTACTTTGCCACTGATTATATGCCAATTCAGCGGATTCTTGATCAAGATAAATTGACTCTTCCACATGGAAACGACTACGCTCCAGGACCAACATTTGAGCCAATTCTTGAGGACCAGGCTCTTGATCCACTTCAGATATTTTTTTCCACCATGCATCTAGAATTGCTTGTTCTTCTTGACGTTTTAAAACTGTTTTTACAGATGGATCTCTATCTAAAAGTTTACTGTGCCAATCTTTTAGAATCAATTTTTCATGCAAAACACTGCGTAACATTTTTTTTCGATCGGGCAGGTTATCTTCAAGTCCCGTAACGCTTAGATATTTTAAATAGTGATTGAGAAACTCATGCTCATTTACCGTGCCACCATCAAATTCGGCAAGCTTAACATCATCCTGGCTACAACTCCATACCCCTATCAATCCCATTAAAACAAGAATTGCTTTAATGACGTACCGAGGATTAGTCATGGAGCTAAAGGACATCTACTATACCTTTTTCTTATAAATTCGACCACTACGAGGAGCAATGATCTCACTCTCAGACCCATTCGCATCCAGCAGTAAAATCCATTGACTTGAATCATCCTCACCAAGCTCTTTAAAACTCAAAGACCAAGGAGTCTCACCTGAATTAAAGACTACAATTAGTTCATTTTCACCCAAGCTCCTCTTAAAAGCAAATCGGTCACTTTCATCAGCTATAAGGGTTTGATAGCTCCCCTTTGTGAGTGCTGGCTCAGATTTTCGCAATGTTATAAGAGTCTTGTAATATTCGAGCATATCCTCGTGGGGATAGATTGAGTAGGGTCCATAACTTCTGCCATGGGGATCGCTAACCTCATCTTCATAGCTAATGTCACCCCATACCATGGGTTTACGACAATCAGGATCATCCGCACCCCACATTCCAACTTCATCTCCATAGTAAATAAAAGGTGCACCGATATATGAGAATTGGAATAATAACAGAGTCCTTTTAAGTGATCGTTGTTCACTATCAGGAGCCCCCAGAAAAAAAGATTTTTGATCTCGAGAGTTTGCGTTGTGATCAATGCTACGATCAGGGTTTGAAACCATACTTCCCAATCGCTCAGTGTCATGACTATTGTACATACTCATTAGTACATACTGGTTTTGCTCACGGTAGTTATTCCTGACGGATTTAAGTAGAGAGTCCATTTTTGCGGGAGAAACTTGTAATTCCTTGTCTACCATACCACGCAACAATGCATCACCCATTCTGTAATTCATTACGGCATCAAAAATGTCACCTTCCAGCCAACCTGAAGCGTCCATCATCTGGTTCTCGGAGTAATTATCCCACCAAACTTCTCCCACCAAATAACTTTCTGGATTGATCTCCCGACACCAGACCCGAAATTCTCTCCAAAAGTCCGGAGAAACCATTTCAGCTACATCTAAACGCCATCCATCAATACCATCGGAGGGATCACCATCACCATTAGGATCCATCCAACGCTTAACCACAGCATGTATGTGATTTCTCACACCATCTACTGGCCCATGTTCATCCTCAGCAAGTTCGGGCAAATCTTTCACACCATACCATCCCTGCCAATCAAATTCATCCTTTTCAGTTGCAGGGTCATCATAAGAAAGAATCGTAAACCAGTCAGCATATTCGCTATCAGAGCCATTTTCTCTAATTTTGTCAAATGCCCAGAAGGGGATTCCCGTGTGGTTAAAAACGCCATCTATTATCACACGGATATTTTTGGAATGAGCCTCACTAAGTAGCTGTAGAAAAAGAGAATCAGCAGATGTCCATAGCCATGTGCTAGGATCTCCAGGATCCTCTTGGCTCCACAATATTTCATCCCCAGCTGGGTCAGGACCAAAATTATTATCCACATGATGCCACATACTGCAACCATATTTATGCAATGATGGTGATTCAAAGATTGGGTTTAGATAGATAGCATTAACACCTAAGTCTGAAATATAATCTAACTTATTAATGACACCCTGTAAGTCGCCCCCATAACGGCGCAATTGAGAATTGTACCAAAAATCTTCTCCCGTTGCTTCCTCCCAGGGTTGAAGCTTATACCAGTCGGAGTCCCAGGGTGAGACTTGCCATCCCTCTGGATTTACATAGGGCCATGTACCCGTTAAGCTCTGAACATCTGGATCATTATTCGGATCACCATTACGAAACCGATCAGGAAATATCTGATACCAGATTGCCTCTTTTGCCCAACCGGGAACGTGAGCGAGTTCATTGGATACTTCTTTTTCAGTCACTTCTTCTGGAGCAGTTTGAACACAGGTTAAGACAGCTAATACAAGGAGAAAGCCCGCCAAAACTTTGAGCCTATTCGGTTTAAGAATGGCTGATATAGTTAAAAAAGACTCTCGAATTCTCAGTAACATTTAGACCACCGACTTATAAAATTTAATTTAGTAACCCTCCTCTGAGTTACGCTTCTCGAAACTATCAGTAACACGCCATCATGTCAAGAAAATTAGGCATACTTTACAAACAATGCAGGAGATGATATTGTCATTCGCACTGTTTTATCAGTCTGAGTGAAATTAACCTACCCCCACTACCCCAAGAAATCTATGTTGCTTTGTTGTAATCAGTTTCCATAAACTCTCACCACACTATTTCTACCCCCATAGGGGTCAATTGAATATTCAGCTGAGTAGGGATCAGCAAGCCAGTCTTCACCATTTAAGACAAATTTGTAATTATACGTCCCTGGTTTGAGTGGGAT
>Ga0307989_1001035_pt1 | contig 15905 bp, 20 predicted proteins | sample EllFjometagen185_FD_203164 | JGI IMG/M metagenome (GOLD analysis project Ga0307989, IMG submission 203164) | Marine microbial communities from Ellis Fjord, Antarctic Ocean - #185 | ecosystem: Environmental > Aquatic > Marine > Unclassified | place: Southern Ocean | collected 2014-10-08
TTTTCGGGGATTAATTCACTGTAGGTATGCTCAGTCTCTACCATTGGTACGTTATTATCTTCGTACCAACGTGTTGAGACCGGCCCCATCCAATTAGTGCTATACGATATCATTCTGCTGCCCCTCAGTCCCACAAGTTTTCATAGTACTTTCCGAACAATCGGAACCCGTTAGTGATCCGCGCTTGATAGGCTTTGCGTCCTTCCCAGTCAATCTTGAAGGTATCGTTCGGTCCTTTCTTCATCTCACTGTGGCCACTTGGTAGCTCAACCCATGTTGTGTCATGTACTCCAGAAAAGAACTGCTGCTCCCATTCTTCCAGCTTACTCTGATGTGCGAACAACATTTCGCCCAGTATCCAATCCCATGCGTCAAAGTGGTATTCATCAACAGCTCCACTCCTCCTGTCTACAACAGTACCAATCAAATGCTCTGGTCGGTCTGCTTCGTCTACAAGAGGCGCACCATGTGTAGTAGCACGAAGCTGTTCCAGCATCGGCACAACGATGTGTGCAAGTGTGTGGTCCATCGACCAGGTATCCCATGGGTCAATGCGGACACTGATCTTCTCTTTAGTCTCCCATCCGAGCTTATACAGCCAGTTGTGATAGAACCTGTGTGTCGGGTAGTTACCGATCTTAACTTTCATTGTGTGTCTCCCTGAACTCTGGTGAAATTGGTACTCATCACTCCTAAGTAGCACTTAATGACGCATATAAGTGTCATTGATGTCCACTTATTAGCGCATTAAAGTGTTAATCAGTACCGCAAGGGACAGCGTACCCGATAGGAGTACTCTCTACCCCAGTGCATATGTACTGTGTGTTATCACCTGCCTTAAGTGCAGTCAGGTAGTACTTACCATGCTCGCCCTTCTCTCCCCATATAAAAGCATCACCCTTATCAATGATCCAACCAGATACAGTTGGTAACTTAAAGATAATAGTATGGAACACTGCTGGTATCCCCTTTTCTATTTTCTCCCTTGTAGTGTCGTCCCGTGCTTCCATAAGCTCAGTTACTACACTATCCGCATGGTTATCTCTCTCATCGTAGTCGATCATTGTATAATCTCCTGTAATTCCTCCACCGTGTACCCTTTCGGGTCTTTTGTTAGCTCCAATCCTGTAACATTCGCATTAAAGAGCTGGAACTGTCTTACTAACTTACGTTGATTCGCTATTACTGTAACATTATCGTAGTCCAATGCAACTATTATTCTAGTGTACTCCTGCTTTGCTACTAACACAAGTGCATCTTGCTTAATACTGGTAGTAAACAGTGCCAGGCTACTGTAGCCCGCTAGAGCGCACTGGAGGCACGATAGCCAATCCTCGACCACTACCAGTGTGTTAGCCCTAACGTCCCCCACAGAGCCATTGCGGAGCTGGTAGGGCACTCTACTGGTATACTTAGCTAGTTTCTCACCGGTTCTCTCATCTGTACCGTAGTTCCGGTTTACTGTTTGTGAGTACCCTGGGACGGGGAATTCGAGTCGTAAAAGGGTCTTATTGTACTGTACCCCTTGTGACTCGATAATGCCTCTCGGAACTCTTGACTTATTGAGCCAGATCCGGACCTCCATCGGGAATTCAGAATATTGGCTAGTTCTCTCTGACTTCTTATACTTTCGTTTAGTACCTCCCTGTACTGTCTGTTTAGTCCTCTTATATGTAGCTGTTGCGCCACGATAAGCCCCACCAACGTCACACCTAAAGCAATAACCAAAATATCCATCGTCTTTCCTCACTATATCGAGTGTAGTTCCATTATGTCTATGCTCACAGTCATCATGGCGTACCCTGGTACTCTCTCCAACCTCAAGCGGATGTTCTTTTACTGCGTCTCGGATTGCTTGCCACATTCTGAGACCTCCGAAGGGATTACTTCACCCATGTAACAGAACTCACTGGGTAGCACCTTTGATGGTGATAATAGTATTATCTCTTTGTACTTCCAGAGATACATAGGACCATGCAAGTCCTTGTGATCTGTATAAGCCTTATACGCTAAGTTCCTGGTACTCTTTGTTGTGCTCTTCACAGTTTCTCTCCTGTTCCCTGGTTAATTGCTGAAGTAAGTAAGTTATCTGCGTACTGGGCAGCTGGTTTTCTTACAGAAGGACCTTCCACAGCTGCAGCATGGGTCCATTCTGACTGCATATCGTAATCACAAGCTGTCCTGGCGCTGTGGTTGCTACTGTAACCGAGTTCCTTAAGTTTCCGGTACCTGCGTATAGCTAATAGGTAACGTTCCTTAGATCGCTTCTTACGAGTCCCAGTGGATACCTCAAATAATGAATCTTCCCACTGTTCCAGTAGTTTCTCAAAATGGATGAAGTCGTCCAGGTACTGAATACCCATAATATACCCCTATAGTTAGGATAAACCCAATGGTCACCCTTGTTAACCGTTCTTACTGTGTTAAACATTAAACCCTGTTTACTATTATACAGTACAGTATACCTGTTTGTATACAGTGCTTGTACAGTGTGTAATACAGTGTGTATTACTATAAGTGTATTTATTACTTGACAAATACAGTTATTTGTGATATAATAAATTATATTATAATGAATTATAATTATGAGGCTTAAGCCGAAATAAGCTCTAATGAATTAACGAGCAAAGCGAGTTATAGAGCCTTCGTGTTTCTAATTCAGTACACATAATGGCATTATATAGACACATTATGTTGATCTGTTCATAATATAGCCCTCACTTGATACAGTTGCGGTATAAGTGACAGGATCGATACAGTAAACAGGATCTGGTCTATGGGTATACTCATGCTCTGTACTCCTATTTTAAACGTTTAATCCAGAGGTACTCATCCCAAAACGGTTCAGAGGCATTACCTGCCAATAAGTAGGAATCCTCCCAGCCCTCTGCCTCATATTCTTTGTAATCCTCGTAAGACATACGCTCGGAGTCCATCTTGCCGTTATCTACTGCTATATCCAGTGCATCCTGCTCATTGTCTGCATTAACAAAGGCTATAGCACCGAATTCATTACCGATGGTGAACACGCCATGATAGAACGAACGTTCTCCGGGGTTTGCTATGCGTCTTTTTATCTCTGAATAAATCATGCTCTGCTATCCTTTATGTAGTTATGGGTATCAGTTACTGCTGTTTCATCAGTTAGGCCTAACTTGGCCATTGCTTCACCATCGCACAACGCGCTAAGTATCTCATCCTCTGTAAAATCGTCACCTAGTGCTGTTAGTACCGTTCCAATTGTGTCCAGTAGTGTCTCTGTAGCTGTTAGCACCGCCTCATATAGTGCAGCATACGCAACTTTCGTGTGTACTTGGCCTAGTGTGTCGCATCCAGCGAATGGCTCGCTGTTAAGCTCACAGAGCCAGTCAACACCAGCTGTAGTGTCTACACCACAACACAGCATCTGTGCCTGATAGGTGTATATGATCCACTGGTGACCGTCTACAACTTCGTGAACAGCATCGAAGTAATCCACCTCCGTCAGGTTGTAGTCATTCAAGACATTTTCCGCAAGGTCTTGCACTTCAATGTTAAATTCTTCTTGTGTAATTGATTCCATGTTATACCCCTAGATAGTTGCGTAAAGATAAGCGTAATAAAGCGCAAGTGTGAACAGCGCACCGGTTGTGATTGCGTACAAGTCATTTTTCATTGTGTTACCTCAGTTAATAGGGGCCGAAGCCCCTTTGCTGGTTTATGAATCAAAGTCTACATCGGACAGTATGAAGTCATTAAGTCTGGAGCCTCTAGCACTATCCATACAGTCAACAATTGCACCTTTCTCCAGTAGTGAGGCCATTGTTCCGCCTATACTTTGCTTAGTACCACCCAAGTCCTGCAGTAAATCGGCGGCGTTCATGTAACTCATGTTTTCGTCTTCGTCACATGCTCCGCAACACTCTTTTGATGTATTGCGAAAGGATTGCAGCATAGCTGTTTCATTTGTTGTGTAAGTACTCATATAGTTCTCCGCAGTGTTTGTGTGGTGCCCTCTATTATAGGAGCAAAAATACTTTGCCATGACAATCCCAACAAGTCAAGTGTTAAATACTATTTTAATATGTGGGTATATAAGTAGGTACTTAAGTAGGTAATTAGGTAGGTACTTAAGTAGGTAATTAGGTAGGTACTTAAGTAGATACCTGTCCCAGTGTGAGTGCAGTCAATTATATAGTGCATGCCCATGTAATGCTCTGTAATGCTCCAAGACTAACAGCACCAGTGCGCAATGCTAGGGCATACCTTTGCATAACGTCCTGTACAGGATAAACCTACCCTATTCAGCGCGTCAACGATCTATGAAAATATGATGAATCGTAAAGGAAAGTCAAGGTATTGCTTACACGGGCGCACAGAGCGTTACACTGGATGTAGTAAGTTCGGCACGGTAATTGCATATTATAATTAGGAACACAAAGGAGTTAGACTAAATAAGCATAACCAGGTACTGTTTATATACTTTTTAAGTACCTTTATTGCCTCTGTTTTGTGTTGTTCTTGTTAGTGTCGAAGCCCCAAAGCGGAGACACCTATATAATGTAGCTAGTATTATTCTTATTCTTATATAAGTACTGCTATTAATAATAGTATAAGTATCAATATCTTATATTAGCATTTACTAATATAACATTGTGCGAACTGGTGAGCACTAAAATATAATAACAATCCGGCATCGTTAGATGTTGGGTTATGCAATAGGTCATTCATTGTCATTCATTCCCCGAAAAGCACTGTTAAAGGAGGGTACCCCCTCACTACGTTCAGGGTAATTGTTGCTATACTCTACTTTACACACCGGATTCCCTAAAAGCAACTCATAACAACCTCATAACCCACCTAACAACCCTTAACCCTCTTAATAACCCCTACTAACAAGAACTGACAAGCATCTGATAACGATAGTTCGGTAAATATACCTCACACAGAGGAAGGAACCCCAAGTTGTGTACTGTTAGTTACTGTTAGTTAGTACCGTTGTGGTTACTCTAGGGTAATCCAGGTTAGTCTCTGGTAATCTAGGGTAATCCAGGAGGTAATCAGTTCATCTATTTGTACTCAGTGTATTTAATTACTAGAATACACAAAGATTGGCCTCTGAGGTACTTGACAAGGTAGTTCATTTGTGGTATAATACAGATATGGATTTAAGGAATTAGTTCTTAGAGTTTCACGAAGTGGAACGAGAAGGACAACTCCTTCCTCTTACCCCTTTAAGGGGGACGAGGCTAACGAATTAGAATTACAAGGTGACTACCGAAGTAAGCTCTAATGAGTTATTACCTTACTGTACTATCCTAATGACCTAACCTAACAGGAACTATCTATGGCTGCTTATCCAACTAATGCTAAGGACGATTCAGATAGTCCTGCTAAGTCCTCTTTCAGTATCACTCCTCATGCTACAAATGAGGTAGGTGCTTACATTCCTCGTTTCTTGTATGTTGGTGGTGCTGGTACTCTTGCTATGCGCTTAGCTAATGATACAGCTGATGTTAGTTACATCGGTGTTCAAGCAGGTACAACCCTGCGTGTACGTCCTTCTCACATCAGGGCTTCGGGTACTACAGCTACAGGTCTTGTAGGTCTGTACTAAGCCTGTACCACCGTTGTACCGTTACAGAAGTTAACTAAGGATCTTGTATGGGTATAGTTACCGTAGATGCAGGTAATGTAATAAATGGCCTGTTCAAGGGCATTGATAGCTTATTCACCAGTGATGAGGAGAGAGAGCAAGCGAAGCTCCTTATGCAGGTAGAGCTACAGAAGCCTCATATGATGCAGGCACTGACTACCCTTGAGGAAGCTAAGCATCCTAGCTGGTGGGTATCAGGATGGAGACCAGCCTTGGGTTGGCTCTGTGTGGTACTCCTAGCGTATTCATGGATTGGTAGGGACTTCGTTATTGTTGGGTTATCCCTCTCAGGTGGGGCAGAGACTATTGCGTTACTGCCTGTAGTTGATACAGGAGAGTTAATGACGTTAGTGATATCCTTACTGGGTCTTGGTGGGCTAAGAACCTATGAGAAACTAAACGGGAAGGCTAGAGCATGAGGATACAGGGATGTTAGCACCTGTTCTTGTTCCTGTTCCATTAGTCAAGCTCTCTAGGAAGCACAGGGACTTCATTAAGCTCTTTGTGCGCTCAGGAGATGACGCAGAGGCGTACTTGGCCGCTGGGTACAGGGTAACGCCCGGGGCTAAGGCTAAGGCTCGTAAGCTCCGTACTCGATTAGCTGTGTACATAGACCAAGAGTTACAAGAGTACATAAAAGGGACTGATTTAGCTATAATGGCAGTTCAGGTTGTTGCTGATCTAGCGGTAACATCAGCCTCTGACGCTACTAAGCTGGCTGCAGCGAAGGATATCCTCTCTCGGGGTGGTTATGATGTCGAGAAAGAGGTTACAATCAAGCATGAGACCCGTGATATGTCTAATGCAGCGATTGATAACAGGCTAGCAGAGCTTAAAGCAGAGCTATGGAAGGATACACCCACCCTGGAGATCGTTAGTGACCAATAGGGCTGTACAATTAGCGGAAATGGAGAAACTCGTTGCTGAGAAGCGAGAACGAGAGACTTACTCAAGGATAGATTTCCTTAGACCGTATCCTTGGCAGTACAAGTTCTTAGAATCCTCTCAGGAGAACGCTCAGACTCTCCTTATGGCTGCTAACCGTGTAGGGAAGACCTACATAGGTGCTGCTAATATCTCTTACCACGCCACAGGGCTATATCCTAGCTGGTGGAAGGGACATAAGTGGGATACACCGATTACGTGCTGGGCTGCTGGTGTGTCCTCTGAGAGTACTAAGGATATCTTACAGAATGAGCTAATGGGTCCTCCTGATGACCCCTCAATGAAAGGGGCAGGGACGTTACCTAAGCACTGCTTAGGGGAAAGTACAAGAAAGGCACAGGTACCGAATGCTTTACAGAGCATCCTAGTTAAGCACCACACCGAGGGAGTCTTCGATGGGTGGTCAAGGATAGTCTTTAAAGCGTTTGAACAGGGTGAGAGCAAGTTCATGGGTGTTAGTGTCCATGAGATATGGCTTGATGAGCAACCACCTGACGGGTTATTTACACAGTGTATTACACGGACAGCTAACACTGGAGGTCATGTTACTATGACCTTTACTCCGGAGGATGGCGTTACTCTTGTAATACATCAGTTCACGAAGAACAGACAGAAAGGGCAGGCGTTACTGCACGCTACATGGGAAGATGCTCCTCACTTGACTAAAGAGGTGCAAGAGCAGCTCCTGAGTGTGTACGGAGAACATGAAAGAGATATGCGGTCCAAGGGTATCCCTGTGTTCGGCTCCGGTCCTGTCTATACTGTATTGGAGACAGACTTTGTTGTTGATCCTTTCGAGATACCTGAGTACTGGCCCGCAATTGCTGCTATTGACTTCGGTTGGGATCACCCTACAGCAGTGGTGTGGTTCAGGTGGGATAGAGATGCAGACATTCTGTACCAGGTTGATGAGTACCGTAGACGTACAGAAACAGTGGCTATACATGCTGCTGCTATCAATGCCCGTGTCCCTTGCCCTATGGTTTGGCCTCACGATGGGTTAGTCCACGAGAAAGGCTCAGGTGTGACAATGGCAGACCAGTACCGACATGCTGGTGTACAGATGTTACCTCTCCACTTCAGTAACCCGCTAGCTCCAGGGGAACCCGGTAAAGGGAACTTCAAGATAGAGCCGGGCATTAACGCAGTACATGAGCGATTACAGACGGGCAGGATGAAGGTATTCAGAACCTGTAACGAGACAATTGAAGAGTACAGAATGTACCACCGTGAGAACGGTATAATACACGCGCTAGATGATGACCTGATGTCTGCACAGCGGTATGCTGCTCAGTCAACTCGATTCGCAGAAGTCCAAGGTAGGACAGGATCTGGGTACAGTAGGACATTTGATAGTAAACTGAATTACGCACCACTACACTTGGTATAATATGGCTATAGAAAAAGGCAAGAAGATGACGGATGACGAGCTGTCAGCCTTCATCAACCAAGAGATCGCAGCCTCGCAGGGTAGTGATACCAATAAGCTCTCGCGTCAGCGTGAAAAGGCTATGGAGTATTACTACGGGGAAGCCTACGGTAATGAATCAGACGATAAGTCACAAGTAGTAACCCGTGAGGTTATGAATACTATCGAATGGATCAAGCCAGAACTCATTAAGATATTCGCTAGTGGCTCTGAGACGGTTCGATTCGAGCCTCAGACTGTGGCAGATGTACCAGAAGCACAACAGGCTACTGACTACATTAACTACTTATTCCATCGGAAGAACAACGGCTTCAAGATCATCTACCAGTGGCTCACAGATGGCCTCTTACAGAAGAACGGTGTTGTAAAGATATGGTATGACACGGACAGGAGTAAGTCCCGTGAGGAGTACCTAGGACTGTCTGAGCAACAGATGCAGATGCTCTTAGTAGATGAGGATGTAGAGGTAGTAGAGAGTGAGGTTACCAGTGCACAGGGTATGCCAGCGTATGATATCACTATTATCCGTACAGGAGCCTGTAAGGGACTCAAGGTAGAGGTTATACCGCCTGAGGAGTTCATAATCTCCCGTAAGGCTACAGACATAGAGAACTCTCCGTTCTGTGCGCACAGGACACGCATGACCATTAGTGACCTGAACGCTATGGGCTTCAAGAACACTAAGGATCTCTCTGGTACTGAGACTAGCTCAACGATTAACTACGCAGATGAGTACCAGGCAAGGCATGACTACGATGATACAGACAGGGAGGAGAATGAGGCCGTTAGTGCTGATCCTACCATGCGGGAAGTCTGGGTAACAGAGGCTTACGCCCGTCTTGACTTCGATGGTGATGGTATAGCTGAGCTACGGAAGATCGTAGCGGTAGGTAATGAGATTCTCAGCAATGAGGAAGTAGAAGGAATGCCATTTGCTGGCTGGACTCCTATAATGATCTCACATAAGTTCCACGGACTGTCTATGGCAGACCTCGTGATGGATCTTCAGCGTATACAGAGTCAGCTATTCCGTAACTTACTAGATAACCAGTACCTGACCAATAACGGCAGATACACTGCGGTAGAGGGCATGGCTAACCTAGATGATCTGCTTACTTCTCGGCCACATGGAGTGGTTCGAGTTAAGATGCAGGGTGCTGTAACCCGATTGGATACACCACAGCTAGGTCAGACAGCCTTCCAGATGCTCGACTATGTGGATAACATGGTAGAGAAGCGTACAGGGGTATCAGAGCGGTCACAGGGGCTAGACCAGAACCAGCTTAATCCGAACACCTCAGCAATGGCAACCAACCAGGTAATGACTGCTGCACAGCAGCGTATAGAGCTTATTGCTCGTGTGTTCGGAGAGACAGGACTCACAGATGCGTTCCGTATCATGTACAGGGAAGTAATCACTAACGAAACCAGTGCTGACATCTTTAGACTCCGTGATGAGTACGTTGAGGTTGATCCCTCTTCGTGGAGAGAGCGTAAGGATGTGTCGGTTGTAGTAGGACTAGGCAATGGGTCAAAGGAGACTGAGATGATGCAGTTAGGACAACTGTTCCAGCAGCAGCAACAGCTCGCTAACAACCCAGGTACTGCAGGGCTAGTACAGCCAACTAACATGTACGCGTTACTAGAAGATCAAGTGAAGGTCTTCAATAAGGCACATGCTGGTAGGTACTTCTCTGATCCTACATCGCCAGAAGCACAGCAGAGTGCCCAGCAACAGCAGCAGCAGCAAATGGAGCAGATGCAGATGCAAATGAAGCTCCAAGAGCAGATGCTACAGCTACAGCAAGGTGAGCTACAGATCAAGCAGATGGTAGCACAAACTAATGATGAGAACACCAAGCAGGGCTTAGGCATTAAGCAAGCAGCACATGAGCTTAATGTGAAAGAGCATGAGGATTCAGTAGTTCTGAACACAGCAGAGCTAGCAATGGAAGCCCAGCTAGAGCAGGAACAGGGCAGGCCTGTCGCTCTAGGACACTAGGAGAACTATAATGGCATCAATACAAGAAGTGAAGGAAAGCTGGAGAAAAGGCACTGCTGAAGTAGCAGCAAGAAGGGCAGCTAAGAAAGCAGTGCGGGAGGCTGGCCGTAAAAAGGTGCAAGAGCAGTACCTGAAAGAGCAGAAAGACGAAGACATAGCACGGATAGTAAGAGAAGAGGCCGCAATACAGAAGAAGAGGAAGTAAGAGTTATAAGGAGGAGATATAATGTCAGAAACAAGAGGTGAAATAATCGCCCGAGGCAATGCAGCTAGAGACCTGCAAGAAAATGAAGTACTTAGCTTAGCCTTTGAGGATGTGTTACAGAACATCTCTGAGGGATTCTTATCAGCACGAACGAGTTCAGAGGAGGTACTTGATTTACACAGACAGGCCATTGCAGTAAAGGCCGTTAGAGGAACATTACAACGATACATCGACTCAGCACAAGTGGAGGAACACAACAAACGGATAGATGAGGACAAGTAATGGAAGATGAGTGTATAACTATAACAATAGAGCTACTCGATGAGATAGTTAACTTACTGACTACATGCCCCTATAGGGATGCGTACCCAGTAATACAGAAGCTAAACGTAGAGTACTCAGAGCAACATAAACCCAAAATACATTTAAATTAGGAGAGCAACAATGACAGATACGAATACGGCTTCTCAGCCATTCGACACAGAATCTGCTATTGATTTTATACTCAAACCGAATGCAGACATCAAGAATGCACCTGCCGAGGATGAGGTCAAGCTGGAGGAAACTCCGGGGAAGGAAGAAGAGCCTTCAAAAGCGATCCAATCAGGAGATACAGTCCCTCGTGACGCGGAAGAAGTGGAAGCTACCCAAGAGGAAGCCCCTTCTGAAGAAGAAGATACTGAGACTGATGAGAGCGAAGAGGAAGTAGAACCGGAAACCCAGGAAGAGGAAGATGAGGAACCCGTTGCTGAAGCAGAGGAAGAGGAAGACGAAGATGTCGAAGTTCTCTATACTATGCCTGATGGCACTGAGGCTACCCTTGAAGAACTCAAGAAGGGCAATCTCCGCAATGCTGACTATACACAGAAGACACAAGCCTTAGCACAAGAACGCCAAGCGTTTGATACAGAAAGACAGGCAGTTAGTCAAGAGCGAGAAGCACTAGCAGAGTCCTTAATGATGTCTATGAACATGATTGAGCCTCAGCTAGTGAAAGGAGCGCAGACTGATTGGCAAGCGTTACAAATGGAAGATGCCTATGCTTATGCAGAGCAGTGGGCAGAGTTCCAGCAAGCGCAGGTCCGGTACGGTCAATTGCAGCAGCATGGTTTACAAGTAACACAGCAGCAGTCTCAGGAGGAGGCTTCTAAGATGGCAATGTACGAGGCTAAAGAAGCTCAGTCGTTGCACTTAGCAGTTCCGGATCTCGCAGATCCCACCAAGTCGAAAGCGTTACAGTTACAATTACGTGACTACGCCGTAGCCAGTGGACTCTCTGAATCAGAGGTAACAGGCATTAAGGATCATCGTGTGGTAGTTATGCTTAACAAAGCTCGACTATACGATGAGATGATGTCCGCAGGGAAGACTCTAGCTGGAAAGAAGCTAAAGAAATCCCCTACTAAAATGTTAAAGAAAGGCCAACCCGTGACTAAGGCAGAAAAGCAATCTAAAGCCCTACAAGACAAGCGTGCTAGAATCAAGCAGACAGGTTCTGTGGAAGACGGCGTTGACTGGCTCTTGACAGGGAATTGACCTTAATTCTTAGGAGAACAACATGGCTTCAACTACTACATATGCACAGATCGGGATTCGAGAAGATCTGTCCGATTCCATCTGGGACATTACCCCAGAGGATACCCCATTTGCATCTAACTGTAAGCGCGTTAGTGTAGATAACACTTTTTTCGAGTGGCAAACTGACAGCCTCGCAGCTGTAAGTGCAACCACTGCCGTTGAGGGAGCTGACGCTACCTTCGCAGCAGCTGCAGCAACTACTCGTGTAGGTAACCGCACAGAGATCATCGAGAAGACTGCAAGTACTTCTGGTACTCTGGAAGCAACTGACCGTGCTGGTCGTCAACGTGAGATGGCTTATCAAGTTATCAAGCGTGGTAAAGAGATCAAGCGTGACCTTGAGCATCACCTGGTTGGTGTATCTCAGATCGCTGTAACTGGTTCAGCTTCGGTAGCCCGAAAGACTGCTAGCTACGTTACATGGACTCTGACCAATGACGTAGGTACTGCTGGTGCAGCTGGCGCTAACCGTGGTACTAGCGGAACTGGCCCCGTTGATGGCGATGGTACTGACGCTCCTGCTGACGGTACTCAACGTGCCTTCACTGAGGCTATGCTCGGTGGTGTTATTGACGCTATGTACAACAATGGCGGAATACCTAACATCATCATGGCTGGTACTTTCAACAAGCGTGCTATCACTGGCTTCTCAGGTAACTCTGATGAAGTTAAGCATAACAACACTGATAAGAAGGTTATCAATGCTGTTAGCTTGTATGTGTCCGACTACGGCGAGCTGAAGGTTGTTCCTAACCGTTTCTCTCGTTCTCGTGATGTACTCGTGTATCAGCAAGACATGTGGTGCTTAGGCGTGCTTCGTGGTATGCAAAACAAGGAAATCGCCGCTACTGGTGATGCTGAGAAGAGACAGGTTCTGCAGGAATGCGGCTTGATCTCTAAGAACGAAGCATCTTCTGGTGGTGTCTACGACCTTACTACTGCTTAAACGGAAGTTTGGGTTGGGTGGGGGGTGACCCCCATCCATTTTTGAGGTACATAATGAAAGAATACAAACAAGAATGGAATGCTTCTAAGGGTACAATGGAGACATGGTACTGGGATGAGGCTACTGAGTCATTTACTATTCGCACTAAGTGGGATACATCAGATATCCTCGCGCATAACAAGCAGAGAGCTAATGCTTCAGTAGATCAAAGATTCGGTAATCAGATGATGCACCATATCGCTGAGCTACCACTAGGTATTGTTACAAAGTTCAAGACGGATTATAACATAGATGTTTTCAGTACAGAGCCAGAGCAGGTAAAGGCATTAATGAAGAAACTGGATGACCCTGACTACAAGTACCTGAAGACGACTGTTAAGATGTTCTCACGCAGAGGAATAAATAGATAATGGCTATGAATACATACACCCTACTGAAGGCTGAGGTTATTGATTGGCTGAACAGGAACGGCTTTACTGCTCTTGAGGATAAGGTTGAGACCTTCATTGCTATGGGACAGAGGCGTATACACAGGACCTGTGACTTGAATGCAATGGAGACTGTGTTACCCGCGTTCACACAAACAACAGTATCAGTTGCTGTACCTGCTGGGTACTTAAGAACAAAAGCAATGACACTCCAGTTAGGAACCACTAACGCTGAGATCAATGGCGCTCCGTACAAGAAGGTAAAGCAGTCCGGTAACTCCGGAACTCCTCTGTACTACGCTGTACTCGGTGATAACATGTACTTCGGGCCAGTACCCGACCAAGAGTACACTATAGACCTCGCTTACTACAAGGCCTTGGATATCCTTTCTCCTACGGTCAGTACTAACTGGATATCAGAGAACATACCGGAGCTACTGCTGTTTTCAGCCTTAGTTGAGGCAGCTCTGTGGTTGAAGGACGATAATAGGTCACAAATCTGGTCTGCCTCTTACGAGAAGATCAAAGCTGAACTTCTGGACTCAGAAGATAGGCAAGACAAAGAGGCAGGTTCTCTGCAAGTGAGAGAAGCTAAAAACGTATACCAAGGCAGTAACAGATTCTTTTAAGGAGACACAATGACCTCAAGTATTGACGTAACAAAGCCGATATCAGGCAACCCGACTACATTATCCGTTCGTGATAACTTCATAGCTGCCTCGAATGAGATCGTAGCATTACAGGCTGATGTAGTAACAGCTACCGCTACGGCTGATGCAGCCTTGCCCAAGGCAGGCGGAGCTATGACGGGTGCAATTACTACTACCAGTACCTTTGATGGTCGGGATGTAGCAGCTGATGGCGTTACAGCAGACGCTGCGCTACCAAAGGCGGGCGGAGCTATGTCCGGAGCTATTACCACCAGTAGTACCTTTGACGGCAGAGACGTAGCTACAGACGGTACTAAGCTCGATGGTGTTGAAGCCAGTGCAGATGTAACCGATACAGCTAATGTTACAGCCGCTGGCGCACTAATGGACTCAGAGGTTGATGCTGACATTAAAACCCTTGTGCTTCCTGCCAGTACCACTATTAGCACTTACGGTGCAAGCCTTGTGGATGATGCTACAGCAGCAGCAGCTCTAGTTACATTAGGGTTGACAGCTGATGCCGCTGAGATAAATAAGCTAGATGGACTCCTTACCACTAAGGTAGAGCTAGGATATGTTGATGGTGTAACCAGTGCTATTCAGACACAGGTTGATGCTAAGCTACCCAAATCTGGTGGTGCAATGACTGGGGCTATTACGACTAACAGCACATTCGATGGTAGAGATGTAGCCACTGATGGGACTAAGTTAGATGGCATAGAAGCCTCCGCTGATGTCACAGACGCTACGAATGTAGCAGCAGCTACAGCAGTTATGGAAGGGGATACAACCACTGCTGCCATGTCCTTTGTTATTGATGAGGATAACATGGCTAGCGATCTAGCCACTAAGCTGCCTACGCAGCAGTCAGTTAAGGCTTATGTTGATACAGAGGTTGCGGCTGCTATCACCTCAGAGATGTCCTATAAAGGCAGCTATAACGCCTCAACGAACACACCAAACCTGGATGCCGCCTCCCCTGTAGCTATTGCTGTGGGTGATGTCTACACCGTTACAGTGGCAGGGGATTTCTTCACCACTGCTGTAGAAGTTGGTGATATGATTATCGCTGAGATTGCCAGTGCTACAGTTGTGGGTGATTGGACAGTGGTTAATAAGAACTTAGATGATGCTTCCATTAAAGTGGCCTATGAAGCTAACGCGGACACTAATGCGTTCGATGATGCAGAGCAAGCTAAACTAGCCGCTATAGAAGCCTCAGCGGACGTAACAGACACAGCTAACGTAACAGCCGCCGGAGCCTTAATGGACTCGGAACTCACAGCTATAGCGTCTGTGAAGGCGTTGAATCAGGGTGTTGCTACTACGGATAGTCCCACGTTTGCGGCGTTAGGGGTTAATGGCACTGTAACGGCTGATGGCTTGACTGTTGATGGTGATGCTAACTTTGACAGCGGTACTCTGTTTGTTGACGTTAGTGCTAATAACGTAGGTATTGGTACTAGCACACCTTTCACTAAGGTGGACGTAAGAGGCACAAGTGCAACTTCTGATAGTACCATCCAAATTGTTGGCACGGGGGTTTCCGGATTATTGATAGGACAAGATGCTGATGGTGGTGTGCTTCGTGGGCAAGGTGGAAACAATGCCCTCAAGTTTTACACTGGCGGCGTAGGAGATACTGGTGCTAGTGAGTCTGGCACTGAACGCATGCGCATTGACTCCTCTGGTAACGTGCTTGTTGGTACAGCCTCTGGCTACAACATGCGAACAGTGATTGCTGGTGTTGGTTCAGCTCTAACAACAGGAACAGGTTCTTATGCTGTAGCTTCTCTCTATGACACAAGCAGTCAGGCGGCAGGGAAAGGAGGTGGATTAGCTTTTCAAGGCAATGACGGAACAAACGTAGGTATCACTTATGCGAACATTAATGGCGCAAAAGAAAACTCTACTTCTGGGAACTATTCGAGCTACTTAGGCTTTTCTACCAGAGTGAGTGGTGGTAGCGTGACTGAAGCCATGCGCATTGACTCCTCTGGCAACGTAGGCTTCGGTGTAATCCCTAAAGCCGGTCAAAACAGTCAAGTAAGTTCATTACAATTATCTTCACAAGGAATGATACAGGG
>Ga0307989_1001037_pt1 | contig 15900 bp, 12 predicted proteins | sample EllFjometagen185_FD_203164 | JGI IMG/M metagenome (GOLD analysis project Ga0307989, IMG submission 203164) | Marine microbial communities from Ellis Fjord, Antarctic Ocean - #185 | ecosystem: Environmental > Aquatic > Marine > Unclassified | place: Southern Ocean | collected 2014-10-08
GCACAACATTTTGCTGATTTTTGATGAAGTGATTACTGCTTTTGGGCGTGTTGGGGCTAATACTGGCTCTGAAGCTTTTGGTGTTACACCGGATATTATCACTATTGCCAAGCAATTAACAAATGCAGCCATACCAATGGGTGCTGTGATTAGTAAGCAGAGTATTTATGATACTTTCATGGAAAATGCCGGTCCTGATTATGTACCTGAAATTTCCCATGGTTACACATACTCCGCTCATCCGATAGCCTGTGCCGCCGGCATCGCATCTTTGAATCTGCTTGAGCAGGAACAATTACCTCAACGTGTTAAAGAAATGAGTCCTTATTATGAAAATGCTGTACACAGTCTGAAAGGTTGTAAGCACGTTACAGATATTCGCAATATGGGTTTTGCCGCAGCCCTTACCTTGGCTGCTGGTACTGAAGGTCCGATGCAACGGACTTTCAATATTGCCATGAGAATGTGGGACAAAGGTTTTTATGTCCGCTGTGGTGGTGCTACTATCCAGTTGGCTCCGTCCTTTATCAGTGAGAAGTCTGAAATAGATGCGCTGATTAATGCTCTCGGTGAGACCATTAACGAGCAAGAGTAAATTTTTTTTAGTGCTTCACTAAAAAAATAAGTTAAAGGAGCTGGTTTATGTCAGCTCCACTCGCTCGGAATTGAACCTGGCTTTCAAGATTGTCAGGCATATGTATAATAGCTGTTGATACAATACCTTCTCTCTGGCCCTTTGATGTACTCCTTCATAGATATTTTTAAATCATAGTCACATGGTAATTGCAAAGCTAAATCGATTTTGATAGCTTAAAGAACGGCTCATTATTGAGACCCAAATTAAGGTTTCAGTAACGGCAACAGGAATAAAAACCATGAGTTGAAACCTCGGCAAATTTTGCACTCCGACCATGCCTACAGAAGATGATTCTTCGGGTCAGTAGAAATGATAGGTGAGAAAGTATCTCAAAGTGGAGGCGAAGTCTGCCCAATATTAAAATTGCCATAATTTAAGGAGTAAAGATTATGACCAATCATTTAAATGTCCCGGAATTACCCCCTTTTGATCATAAACCAAAGGCGTATACAGGACCGTCTTATGATGAAGTAAAGCAAATGCGTGAGAAATATTTGACACCGGCTTTGCTGACTTTTTATAAAAAGCCGCTGATGATCGTAGAAGGATCAATGCAATACCTCTACGATGAAAAAGGACGCCGCTATATGGATGGAATTGGCGGAATCGTGACCGTAAGTGTGGGTCATTGTCATCCCTATGTTACTCAAAAGGCAATTGAACAGTTACAAACTTTGCAACATACAACCACGATCTATTATCATCCGACAATTGCAGAATATGGTAAAGCTTTGGCAGCAAAATTGCCTAAAGAACTGAGCTGTATTTATTTTGTAAATTCCGGTTCTGATGCTAATGATTTAGCTATAATGATGAGTCGTCTGTATACTGGAAATTACGATATTATTGCCTTACGTAATTGTTATCATGGTGGTAGCCCATCAACTATGGGTTTAACTTCCCATAGTACCTGGAAGTATAATTATCCCCATAGTTTTGGTATCCATCATGCTGTCAATGCCGACCCATATCGTGGAGAATATGGACACGATGACCCCAAGGCCGGTGAAAAATATGCAGCGGATGTTCAAAGTGTGATTGAATATAGCACACCGGGACGGGTGGGTGCTTTTTTTGCTGAATCAATTCAAGGTGTCGGTGGTACCGTTGTCTTTCCTGATGGTTATTTAAAAGCAGCTTACGAACATGTTCGTGCCGCTGGTGGTCTGTGTATCGCAGATGAAGTACAAACAGGTTTTGCCAGAACCGGTTCACATTACTGGGGATTTGAGACCCAGGGTGTAACCCCTGATATTGTGACCATGGCTAAAGGTATCGGTAACGGAGCCCCTCTGGCGGCTGTTGCGACAACCCCTGAAATTGCCCAAAAGCTGTCTGAAAGAATTCACTTTAACACCTTTGGTGGTAATCCTGTATCTTGTGCGATGGGAAAAGCAGTGTTGGAAGTGATTGATCAGGAAAATATTCAGGAAAACTGTCAAGTGGTTGGTGATTACCTGATGGCTGGATACCATAAATTAATGGACAAACATGACATTGTTGGTGATGTCCGTGGAAAAGGATTAATGACTGGTATAGAATTGGTTAAAGACCGAACAACCAAAGAACCAGCCTCAGCAGAAGCAGTGCAGGTTTTTGAACGATCAAAAGATCTTGGATTACTAGTCGGTAAAGGTGGATTATTCGGGAATGTACTTCGCATTAAACCACCGATGTGTATTAATAAGGCTGATGTCGATTTCATGCTTGAGGTGTTGGATATTGCCCTGGGTGAATTGTAATCAAAATAGTGCTTGTGATAAAATAGACCTGCGGCTTGGCAGGTCTATATTTTAATCAGCGCTTCATGTAAAACAGAGGAAATATGCCACAAACGATAGCTTTATTAAAAAAGAGTAAAACAGCTCTGAAAACGGTAAAACCAGATAAAATTACGATATTGCTGAATCAATTTAAAACAGCGATTACTCAAAGTGATTTTGATGCCAACAATCTGGAAAAGTTACGGAATAGTTATGATGAGTTATCAACGGATGATAAAGCGCATTTTTTCTCCGGGATGCTTGAAAAAATTGAGATTCCTAAAAAGGAAATTAAAAAGCTATTAAAAAAGTATCTGGCCGTTGTCGAAAATGATCCTGAATGGAGCTATCTGTTTTGGGAGTTCCATGATAAATTTGAATCACCACGCTTAAAACTGTTTCGTAAGTTTATCAATATTTCAGAGGGCCTGCCATTTCTCTTAAGCCTGAGGCATGATATTTTAAAGATCCAAAGGAAAACAGCCAAGAATTTCAATGTTCTTGATAAAGAATTGTCACACCTTTTTAATTCCTGGTTCCAAAATGGGTTTTTAATTTTGAATGAAATTTCGCAAACTTCTCCATACAATCAAATAGCTTACATAACGGGTCATGATATGGTCCATCCCATGAATCGATTGGAAGAGATGGGGGATCGACTGGGAGTTGATCGACGTTGTTTTGCACTGTATCATTTAGCGATGCCAAATGAACCAGTTGTATTTATTGAGGTTGCGTTGACAAAGGGGATTACCAGATCCATCCATCAGATTATTGGGCAGGAGAAGGAGCAGCCAGAAAAATCAGTAACCCTTGATACAGCCATATTTTATTCGATTAACAGTACACAAAATGGACTGGCAGGGATTGGATTAGGAAAGGTACTTATTTTTCAGGTCGTCGATTTCTTGAAACGAACAGTTCCTGAGGTGAAGACGTTTTCAACCTTAAGTCCTATACCTGGCTTATGGCGAAAATATCTGGAGCCAATTTTGACAAAAAAGAAAACCAATTTTAAATTGTCGCGGGATCAATTGGCCGAATTTTTTTCTCAAAGAATGCAAGGTGAGTTGAAACGGGAATTTGAAAAAAAGAATACCGTTCGAAACGAAGATTTTTGTGACATCCTCCATAAAATATTGACTGATCCAACCTGGATTGAAAACGAGGTTTATCTTAAAAAACTTAATAAAGCTCTAAAAGAGATCGTTTATTACTATTTGACTGAAGAAAAAGACAAAAAAGGCAATCCCATGAATCCTGTCGCCAATTTTCACATGTCTAATGGTGCCAATATTACTAAAAATAATATTAATTTTATGGCGAACCGATCAGAAAAAGGTATCAGTGAATCTTGTGGGTTGATGGTCAATTATGTTTATTCTCAAAACTGGTTCCATCAGGTCAGAGAATGGAGTTGGAAGTCAGGATTATCGATCTGATCAGTGTCTGTTGCTGAATGAAACCAGCGCTGAATATCTTTTAATCCCCCATAACTGCTTTTCGGTCTAAGAGGGCTGGTTGTTCAATTATCAGCCTTTGATTCCCCGATTAACTAAACCATTGGTTTTCATTGCTTTAGAGAAATCACCATGTTAGTGATTTTAATGGTGACTATGTTTTTATTTAAAAAGGTAGTCGTGAATGAGTTAAATCAAGCCAGAAAAGGTCTTATCATTTAAATGCTAGCTAATAAAATATAGAAATAGAAACAGGAGTCTTAATTATGATTGAATATATTACTGGTCTAATGTCCCGCGCCCGTGCAGCTCAAAAAGAAATTGAATATTTTTCCCAGGAAAAAGTAGATCACATGTGTGAGCTGATCGCCTGGGCAACAATACAGGAGCCTTTCGCTAGAAATTTGGCGGAACTCGCTGAAGAAGAAACCCGTATGGGTGATGTAGAGAGTAAGCATGCCAAATTGATGAATAAAATCCGAGCAGGTTGGTTCGATCTCAAAGGGAAAAAATCCACTGGGATTATTGAAGAAGATACAGCCCTGGGTTTAATTAAAATTGCTAAGCCCGTCGGTGTTATTGGAGCTATGATTCCCTGTACAAATTGTGAGGCGACTCAGGTGCTTAAGGCGATGAATGCTTTAAAAAGTAGGAATGCGATTATTATGGCGCCCCACCCCAGGGGGATAAAAACCAATGAGAAGGTTATCAATGAGATGCGGAAAGCATTAGAAAGTCAAGGATATCCCGCAGATCTGATCATTGCTATGGATGAAGTTACCATGGATAACTCCCAGGAACTGATGAAACAGTGTGATTTAATCCTAGCAACCGGTGGTGCTGGACTGGTTACCGCGGCCTACAGCAGTGGAACCCCGGCTTATGGTGTGGGTGCAGGCAATGCAGTTACCATAGTAGATGAAACTCAAGATATGGCTGAAGTTGCTGATAAGATCCGTAGATCTAAAACCTTTGATCTGGGCACTAGCTGTTCCACAGAGAATGCCTGTCTGGTTAAAAAGGAAATCTATAGTGATTTTATTACAGCGATGCAAGCAGAAGGTGGTTATTTGGTCACAGCTGAGGAGAAACCGAAACTTCAGGCGACGATGTGGGTTGATGGTAATTTAAATGCTAAGATCGTGGCCCAGCCAGCTGCTAAAATTGCTGGTATGGCTGGAATTGATCTCCCTGAGGGAACAAAATTTATGATGGTGGAAGAAACTGGTATCGGTGCTGATTTTCCTTTTTCGGGAGAAAAACTATCAGTGGTGGCGACAATTTATCAATGGGAAGATTTTGATAAAGCGATTGAAATGGTCAACGATATTACGAACTATTCCGGTGCCGGGCATTCATGTGGTATCCACACTTCCAATAGAGATCGTGTTCTGAGGCTCTCAGAAAAAGTTAAAATATCCCGTGTCATCGTTAATCAACCTCAATGCCTGGCCAATAGTGGCTCCTGGATTAATGGAATGCCCACGACGCTAACCCTGGGTTGTGGTACCTGGGGCGGTAATATATCCAGTGAAAACATTACCTGGAAACACCTGATGAACACTACCTGGGTGACATCTCCAATTCCAAACCGTCAGCCGACTGACGAAGACTTGTTCAGTTCAGCTGTCAGGTCAGGTCAATAATACAGTTTAAATCTTTTCAGGTGGCAGACAAGTGACTTGCCATCTGAAATTCCTGGATTACCCCCCTCTCATTGGTGGAAAGATTTTGATATGTTCACCACCCACAATTGAATAACTTTTATCGACCCGCTTCTTATCAATGGTAATTAATAAGGATTTAAGATGCGGAATATTCAATTGATCCAAAATATTCTCGATGCTTGTCCCCGATTGAACAGGATACGCTTCAGCGGATTCCGGTGCATGAATTTTTAAATTTGCCAATAACTCGAGATGTATCGTTGTTGCCATTTCTTGCCTTTTATTTCAATTTCTAATTGATGATGTTTTTATAGTCCTGCTTTAATTTGTATTCTTTAATAAAAATATATTTTTTTATTCAGTTTAACCAGGCTTTTTTTTGATCCTGGCAGATCTCTCTTTCCGGGGATAAACCAGGACCTGTTTTTGACATACTTGCTCCTGATAATTGAATCGTCATATAATCGTTGTTATATTGAATATTCAGTTAATAAAATTTATTTCATATTATAAATATATTATAATATCACATTTTAATTAATTATTATTAATCGTTAATAACGCTATATACACACTATTCATGTGATTTGATTATAATATAACATATTTATATTTATTGACAAAAAATTGATAATTTTTTATTAAATAGAACAGATGGTTAATAAATTAAATCGAGCGAGGGATGAAAAAAAGATCAAATGCAGAGAATCGAATTCCGGAAATATTGGAAAACTATTACCAGGTAATCATCGATGAAGGTTTCGAAAGAGCGTCCATTGGTAAAGTAGCAAAACGCATGGACATTCATCCCAGTTTGATCATTCATTATTTTAAATCGAAAGATAATATGAATATAGAATTGGTCAATTTGATCGTTGAAAAATATAATTCTCCCCACTTTTTGAAATTGGATCATATCCAGAACCTTGGAGAGCGATTTTCTAAGATGATAGATGTACTGTTTTCATTTGAGTGGTCCAGGACAGTAAACCCTCGGGTTTTTTATGCTTTTTATTATTTAAGTTTTAGGAGTGCGTCGATTAAAGAACGTTTTCAAAGATTATTTATGGATTTCAGGGATAATCTATCCAGTGAATTTCAATTTTACAAAAAAGCAGGGATTATTATGGTGGATGATCCGATAAAAGCTGCTGATATGGTTGTTACATTGATCGAAGGTTTGGAGTTTCATGCCGGGTTTTTAAAAAAAGAACAATCATTTGAAATGTTTGCTGATTATTCAAAGCAAATTGCTATTAATATATTGGAAAAAAAATGATTTCAGATGTTTGATAAATTAGTTTGGGTACCTGTTTTAAAATCTCATAATTATGGATTAAATAGTCAATAGAATCACACTTTATGGAAGAGTAGATTTCGGTATTTACAAGCTTTGTTTTCAACAATAGTCCCCGGATATACTAAAAGTTGAAAATTATTAAAAACACCGCAAACCGATAATTAACAATTAAATATATGCGTATATCAAAAATAAAAGTTAATAAATTATCATAAATCGCAATTATTGTTTGACAAGCACCTTTTGTTTTGTATAGTTTGTAGGCACCATTCGGATAATGAGAACTTTTTTTATTAATGGGTACAAATTAGATCCTAATCCTTATAGTTAACCATGATGATAAACAGTTTTATGTTTTGGCGCTGAGGCTTAAAAAGCAGACACTATTCTTGTCTAATAGGAATGCTTTTCAAAGCATAAAAGTGATTAAATTGTTAGCCTTTCATATTTTTTTAAACGACGAATCAGGAGATATCATGTTAAAAATTTTTTTTAAAAAGCTATCTTTAATTACGGTTTTAATAGCGTTTTCTGCCATTGCTTTTGCAGCAGAAGAAAAGGTTGTCAATGTCTTTAACTGGTCTGATTATATTGCAGAAGATACCATTGCCTTATTTGAGAAAGAAACTGGGATAAAAGTTGTTTATGATGTGTTTGACAGTAATGAAGTGTTAGAAACCAAGCTATTGGCTGGTGGTTCAGGATTTGATGTGGTGGTTCCATCCAACTCTTTTTTGGGAAAACAAATTAAAGCAGGAGTATTCATGGAACTTGATCGATCCAAATTACCGAATCATGGTAATATGGACGGAGCCATTATGAAACTTCTAACCAGCATTGATGAAGGCAATCGGCGTGCAATTCCCTATATGTGGGGCACCACCGGTTTCGGTTATAATGTGGACAAAATTAAGGCCATTTTGGGAGAGGATGCCCCAATCGATTCCTGGGATATGTTGTTCAATCCGAAGATTGTTTCCAAGCTAAAGCAATGTGGTGTTTCTATGCTGGATGCAGGAAGTGAAACCTTACCGGTCGTATTGAATTATATGGGATTAGACCCCAATAGCCTGAAAAAGAAAGATTATGATGCATCTGCAAAATTGATGGAAAAGGTACGGCCCCATGTCACTTATTTTCATAGTTCCAGGTACATCAATGATCTTGCCAATGGGGATATCTGTATTGCTTTAGGCTGGTCTGGTGATATCATCCAGGCGCAAACACGGGCTGTGGAAGCGAAAAACGGTGTGGACATTGCGTATGTAATACCCAAAGAAGGTGCTCCCTTATGGTTTGATATGATGGCGATTCCGAAAGATGCCAAACATCCCAATAATGCCCATAAATTTATAAATTTTATTATGAAACCTTCGGTTACTGCAGCTATCTCGAATTATGTGGCATACGCTAACGCCAATAAAGCTTCTTATCCGCTGATTGATAAAGAAATAATAGAAGATGAAGGCATCTATCCCGATGCGGAAACCAAAAAGAACCTGTTTATGGCTGTACCACTACCACTTAAAGTTGATCGAATTGTTAACCGAACCTGGACAAGAATTAAAACCGGACAATAAGTCTTCTCTTCGTTTTTTATCACACTGATCCCTGTTAATAATTAGGAATTGGTGTGACTTGACCCCTTTAAAGAGATCACAGTGATAACGACCATAACTGATGGGCAACAGAAAGTTTCAGCAGACGCTGGCAACTTGAAACCTTATATTGAAATTAAAAATATCAGCAAAACCTTCGACAACATTGTGGCCGTTAACGGTATCAATCTGGAAATCAAAGAAGGAGAAATATTCGCATTGCTCGGCAGTTCCGGATGTGGTAAATCGACTTTGTTGAGAATGTTAGCCGGATTGGAAACCCCTACCACTGGAGAGGTATTCATCGATGGGCAGGATATGGCGAAGATTCCACCTTTCAAACGACCTATCAATATGATGTTTCAATCCTATGCTTTGTTTCCACATATGACTGTGGAACAAAATGTAGCCTTTGGTCTGAAACAGGATAAGGTTCCTCGAAGTCAGATCAGGGATAAGGTGATGGAGGTATTGAAATTAGTGGAAATGGAAGCTTATACCAAACGCAAAAGCCATCAATTGTCCGGCGGGCAGAGGCAGCGTGTTGCCTTAGCCCGGATTTTGGTTAAAAGACCTAAATTGTTATTGTTAGATGAACCCATGGCGGCGTTAGATAAAAAGCTCCGGGGCCAAATGCAAATCGAACTGGTTAATATTCTGGATAATGTGGGTGTTACTTGTATTATGGTGACTCACGATCAGGAAGAAGCAATGACAATGGCTGACCGAATCGCTGTTATGGATGAAGGTAATATTATTCAAATCGGCCCCCCATCTGAAGTCTATGAGTTTCCCAATAGCTGTTTTTCTGCGGAATTTATCGGAACTGTCAATTTATTTAATGGAAAAATTATTGAAGATGCGGCGGATCATGCTGTTATTGGATCGAAAGATATGGAAAGTGATATTTATATTAATCACGGTATAACCGGTGCACTCGGGATGGATGTCTCAATCGCCGTCCGACCTGAGAAAGTTATTGTATCCCGGGAACAACCCCAGGATAAATATAATTGGGTACTGGGAACCGTTGAAGAAATTGTCTATCTCGGTGGATTTTCAACCTATTATGTCAAACTAGCCAATGGTAAACAAGTCATCGCTACCCAGGCTAATTTGAATCGGACGATCCATGAGCGCCCGACATGGGATGAAAAAATCTATTTAAGTTGGTTACCTGTTAGCGGAGTGGTGTTAATCAAATGACTAAGAACTTAAAAAAATATCTTCCGTCAGGAAAATCGCTGGTAATCGCCATTCCCTTGCTCTGGCTGACCCTGTTCTTCCTGATCCCTTTTGCTATTGTCTTGAAGATCAGTTTTTCAGAGTCGGTAATGGCAATGCCACCGTTCTCTGCTTTATTTGAGTACTCTGAAGAGGTATTGAAAATAAATCTTAATATAAGTAATTATCTATTTTTATTGTCGGATGATCTCTATATTAATGCGTACGTGAATTCTTTAAAAATGGCTTTTGTCTCAACCATATTCTGTCTGTTAATAGGATATCCAATGGCCTATGGAATTGCAAATTCCAGAGCAACCTTAAGAAATATTTTGTTGTTAGCCATTGTACTGCCTTCCTGGACCTCTTTTTTGATAAGGATTTATGCCTGGATGGGCATATTGAAAAACAATGGATTACTTAACAATTTCTTGATATACCTGGGAGTGGTTGAACAACCCATTCAAATGCTCAATACTAATTTCGCTGTTTATATTGGAATCGTTTATGCGTATTTACCATTTATGATACTCCCGCTGTATACCAATTTGGTGAAACATGATTATACGCTTCTGGAAGCTGCCTATGATTTGGGTGCCAAACCCTGGAAATCCTTTTTAACGATTACAATTCCACTTTCTTTTGCTGGAATTATGGCCGGTTCGATGCTGGTATTTATCCCGGCAGTAGGAGAATTTGTCATACCGGAGTTATTGGGAGGATCTCGAACCTTAATGATTGGAAGAGTGCTTTGGCAGGAGTTTTTTAATAATCGGGACTGGCCGGTGGCTTCAGCAGTCGCTATTGTCATGTTACTATTTCTGGCGGTTCCGTTGGCCATATTTCATCACTATCAATCCGAGGAGGCCTTATGAAAAAACGATCCTCCATGATACTCTTGGTTCTTATGGGATTAGGTTTTGCCTTTTTATATATTCCCATTTTTATTCTAATTCTTTATTCATTTAATGCCTCAAAACTAGTTGCGGTATGGGGCGGATTCTCTACCCAGTGGTACGGTAAACTATTGGAAGATCAGGGAATTTTGGATGCCTTTAAGAATAGTTTGCAAATCGCTATTTTTGTGGCTTTTGTCTCCACTATGCTAGGAACAATTGCCGGCTATGTGATGGCGCGGTTTGGACGGTTTCGTGGCCATTCGGCTTTTGCTAGCACGATTACCGCTCCATTGGTAATGCCCGAAATTATTGATGGATTGGCTGCTTTACTCTTGTTTGTCTCTCTTGAACGGCTGATCGGTTGGCCTTCGGGGCGTGGCATGCTAACCATTGGAATTGCTCATGTCACTTTTGCGACAGCATTTGTGGCGATCATTGTCTCTTCTCGCTTACGTGATATGGACCTTTCCATTGAGGAAGCCGCTATGGATTTAGGGGCCACACCGCTCAAGGTGTTTTTCGTGATCGTGTTACCCATTATTGCTCCGGCACTGATTTCCGGTTGGTTATTGTCTTTTTCACTATCAATGGATGATTTAGTGATTACCAGTTTTGTGGCTGGTCCCGGATCAACCACGCTCCCCATGAAGGTTTTTTCTGCGGCGCGATTGGGTATCAGTCCCAAAATCAATGCGATTGGCTCACTAATCGTACTTGTGGCTACGATTTTTGTAATTTCATCAGGTGTCATTTCATCTAAAATGGAGAAAAAACGTAAACTGGAAGAACAACAAGCCTTTGAAGCAGCATAAGCGTTCTACCCTTTTTTAATACTCTGTATCCGGTTTAATCGAAAAAACTGGATACAGGGTATTTTTCTTCCTTCAAATCATAATTATTACAAAGAGTGTAGCTATGGAAAATTGTAAGGCGGATCTGATACTTAAAAACGGTCTGATTCATACTGTTGATGTTAATAAAACAATTGTTGAGGCAGTTGCTATAAAAGATGGTTCCATTGTTTCCACGGGAAAAACCTCTGAGATAGAGTCTTACCTTAGTCCACAAACTAAAGTGATCGATCTAAAGGGAAAACTGGTGCTTCCATCGTTTGGAGACAGCCACATGCATCCGTCTCAAAGTGCTTATATTTATCAGTACCAGCTCAGTCTTCATAATATGTTTAAGCATGAAGAATATATTGAGGCCATCAAAGCATTTTCCGAATCCCATCCGGATCTGCCAGGGATATACGGTGCAGGGTTTCAAAGATCTGCCTACGATAAAATTGGTCCGCGCAAAGAAGTGCTGGATACAATCGATTCAACACGTCCTATTGCAATTTGTTCGACAGATGGACATTCTCTTTGGGTTAACTCCAAAGCCTTGGAAATGGCTGGGATCACAAAAGGCACCCCTGCTCCGGCAGGTGGCACCTTTCAGCTGGACCCTGAAACCGGAGAACCCGCAGGTTTGTTGCAAGAGCATGCCGCCATGGAATTGGTTGAGTCAATTTTCCCTTCCGGTTCAAAAGAAGATATGAAAAAGTCCCTCCTTTGGTTGCAAAAATGGCTGAACGAAAAAGGAATTACTTTTGTTCATGATGCCTGGATTAATCTTGATGCTAAAAATATCCATGAAGCCTATCAGGAGTTGGATAGGGAGGGATTATTAACCATACGAGTACGAGGCTCCTGGTTTATAGAACCTAAAGATGGATTTTTGGATCGTATCGCCGAAGGAATTGAACTTTCGCAGCAGGTAAATGGTGATAACTTTCAAGTTAACTCCTTTAAGTTTTTTGTCGATCAGGTCATTGAAGAAGAAACGGCTGCTTTGCTAGAACCTTATACGCATCGACCCGATTTTTATGGGCAGTTAGACTGGTCCCTGGAGAATTTGATTTCTGCGTATGCGAAAGTTGATAGGGCTAATTTTCAGATTCATACCCACGCTATTGGAGATGCAGGAGTAAAACAATCCGTTGACGCTCTGCTGGAAGTCCGTCGAATCAATGGAAAGCGAGATGCCAGGCCATCCCTGGCCCATGTACAGTTAGCACAAGCAGAGGATATTAAAAAAATGGCTGATCTGGACGTTAGCGCTCATATTAGTCCTTACTGGATGGTCGTCGATGATTATTTCTGGGATTTATATTATCCATATCTAGGTTCTGAGCGTGCCCATCACAAGCAGTATCCTCATAAGAGTCTTTTCGACGCCGGTGTCAATGTTACCTGTGCCAGTGATTTTTTTGTTACTGAACCGGATATTGGTTGGGTACTGTTTAGCGGTGTGACACGCACACTTCCCAAACGTATTTTTGACGAAAAATATAATCATTTGCCTGATTATGAATATGTTTCAGATCCATCGGTCACACTATCCAAATATCAGGTCGGTATGCTGGGACCGAAAGAGGAATGTGTTAGTGTTGAGAATATGGTAGATGAATTAACGATCAATATTGCCTATGCCAATTTTCTGGAAAAGATCACCGGTTCTCTGGAGATAGGGAAAAAAGCCGATCTTGTGGTTTTAGATCGCAACCTCTATCAAATCGATATTGAAGCCTTAGCCAATCCAAAAATCCTACTGACACTGTTTGAAGGAAAAACGGTTTTCCAAGCTGAAGATTTTTAAAACGATTTGAAATAACGTTTTGGAAAAGGGAAAGAGAGTCAGGAAACTCTAAGTTACCTGACTCTAATGAGCTTTAATTATAATACAGTAATTCACTTGCTATATTGAGAGTCATATTTTTTTGATATCTTCCTGGTAAAAAATATTTCTTTTTTCCAATTCTTTCATGACGGTTTGATATATTCGGTGATCCTGGCCAATATACTCACCTGGAAAAACACCAGCCTTCGAAAAATCTTTCTTTGCAATTAAATGCGACATAATCGAGGCAGGAAAAGCAGTGTTACGGGCCATGGAAGTCGTCATCGTATTTTTATCGAAGTAGTCTAACATGTCATAAGTATAACGCAATTTCTGCTTGTTTTTAATTCCCTGTACAACGACGCGCATGATGATTAACTCCCCTTCACCTTCTTCTAATTTCCAGTGTGGTGTCAGTAATTCGGATGTGAAATCCAGGGGGTTAACTTTCATTCCCTTGACATCGATAGCGGTGTCACTAAAAAAACCGGTTTCCCTTAGCATTCTCATTTTATCTGCATATCCCGGATAGCGTAATGTTTTTTCCTTCATAAAAGGAATCTTTAGGGTATGAATAAGGTTACCTAAACCGTCCGTATTAAAGGCTTCCAGAGTTCCGATTTTTGGAAAGTTAATTAACTCCACCTCAGAAAGGGCTTCTTTTTCAATCAGTTTTCCATTTTCCACTATTTTGGCCGGTATTACATTCTGTTCCAAGGTGTCTCGTAGGGACCAGGTAATTTTGTATTCGAAAGGTAACTCCCTTTTTACCGGTAGTCCCCCTACTAAAATTTCTGCACTTTCGGTTTCATCAAGCAGGCTATCGACGTAACCTACAATCATATTGCTGATTCCAGGGGCAACACCCATTTCTACCACAGCGCTTACTTCATTCTTTTTTGCTAAATCATCCAGTTCCATTTGGTTTTCAGACATAGAGGAGATGTCCACGATGTTTTTTCCTGACTCGATCGCTGTTTTAAAGATGTTAAATCCGAGGAACCCCGGTACTGCACAGACGACAATATCCTGATCAGCGATTATTTTTTTAATAATCTTTATATCGGATAAATCTGCTGGAACGGTGTTAACGCTTAAATCTTTGGATAATATCTCCAGTTTTTGCTGATCAATATCCGCCACGCTGATTTGATATTCCTGCAACCCGACAAGATCTCTCGCAATCACGCCACCGATCAACCCTGCTCCTATTACTATTATCTTCATTATTAGTCTCGAATAATGGTGAATTTAATTTAAGGTAAACAGCATTTATTATAGGTTTTTAGAAGAACCCCTTTGAAAAAATACTGAATAATCAAGTTGATATCTTTTTATATCGCATAAAAAAAGGAATTTTACTATTGCTTTCGATGCATATTTAATGATTATTGCTCTAAATGGAATACTGTCTTTTTTAGGGTTTCTTCTTGATCCTGACACTAACATCGGACTGAATATTGAATAAACAAGAATATATCTTTATATATCGTATATAAACAAGAATATTACTGTTGTTTTCGATGTGAAATCGATATTTATTGGCTTAATTCGGTAATTACTGTTGACTCGCTATATTTTTTCAACTATCTTTGGTTACAAAACAGGTGAATGAACCGGTAATCTCATCGAAAAACGGGATGAAACATTGGATGAAGTTGAAATAGAATTTACAGGAAAGTGGTAAATTTATCATTTTAACAATTTATAAGGATACAAAAATGAAGAAGGTAATAGTACTTGGGGTTGGTGCACAAGGTAGCACGATTGCTAAAAGGCTGCAGGAAGAACCTAATATAGAAGAACTGATAGTTGCAGACTATGATCAGAAAGCTATTGATACCTTGGAAAAAGAGTTATCAAAGGCCAAAGCAGTTCATGTCAATGCTAAGAACATTGATGAAATTGTTAAGGCAGCTGAAGGGTGTGAATTGATTGTCAATGGTCTGGCTCCTGATTTTAACATGACAGTTATGGATGCTGCTTTAAAAGTTAAAGCGCACTATATGGATATGGCCTCAGGGCCTGTGAATGATCTTGGGTTTATTGAAGCTGTTGAACGGCAGTTGGGTCGTAATCAGGAATTTGTTGATGCTGGATTAGCGGCTTTAACCAATACCGGTTCAGCTCCGGGTCTTGCCAATATTCTTACCAGAGAAGCTTGTGATCATTTTGATAGCGTCGAAACAATTTCTATTTTTGTCTATGATGCCGTTTGGTCCAAAAAATTTATCCCTTTCTGGTGGTCACCTGAGACCGCTTTTGGCGATATGGCAGCCGAGCCAGTGATATTTGAAAACAGTAAATTTAAACGGGTACCACCTTTTAATAATCCACAGGAAACCGAATTCAAGGGACTTGGCCCACGGTTAATGGTTGATCATGAACACGAAGAACCTGTCACCATGGGACTACTGGCTGATAAATATCTCAAGGGTGTCAAAAATGTCTATTTTCGCTATGGCGGTCCGGGATGTGATCTGGCTAAGTACTTCTATGATATGGGCTTGCTCTCTGAGGAACCCATCGATATTGATGGTCAGGAGTATATCCCCATGAAACTGATATCTAAATTAACCCCCCCAGCTCCCAAGTATAAGGATGAGATCAAGGCGGTTTTAGATGAAGGGATGATATCGGAAGAAGGATCTTTCCTGGTTAGAGTCGAAGGCGTCAAAGAGGGTGCCC
>Ga0307989_1001038_pt1 | contig 15891 bp, 14 predicted proteins | sample EllFjometagen185_FD_203164 | JGI IMG/M metagenome (GOLD analysis project Ga0307989, IMG submission 203164) | Marine microbial communities from Ellis Fjord, Antarctic Ocean - #185 | ecosystem: Environmental > Aquatic > Marine > Unclassified | place: Southern Ocean | collected 2014-10-08
TCTTTATCAACTAGACATCCCCTTGACCAGAAAAGAGATTGCTGCAATGGCAGGGACGACAACAGAAACGGTCGTTCGGGTTTTAGGAAGGCTGGAAAAAAAGGAAGTGATTCAAATGCAAAAACATCACATTATATTAAAAGATGTGAATTATCTGGAATCACTGGTTGATGAATACGACCATCTTTAATGCCTAGATATCAAATCGATTTTTAACCTCAGTTTTCAACTGCCGTAGCGTGTTGAGACTGGGGTTCTCCCACACCTTATTCTGAAGGTATTCCAGCATTATCCCAATATTTTTCCCGGTAACCCCTAGTTTTTTTAGCTCTCCGCCGGTAATAGAAATATCTTTTAAAAATATGGGCACATTACTTTTTAATATCTGTTCAATTTTGTCCGATAAGTTTATTTCAAGAATCTTTTCAAATATGGCAATCGTTTCAAACATATCCTCTGAATCTGTCTTGCTAATCAATTTTTTTAATACGGATACATCCTGTAAATCTTTTGTTTGAAAACGAACCAAAGAGAGTAAGATTTTCTTTTGCTTTTTGGACAGTTTTAAATTAACAGTGGTATCTTTAATGGAATGATTTTTTTGATAAGCATAAAAGAGTGGAAACACAGTATCTTTCTCAACAATATCCGCAATCACTTTTTTAGCTATCTCAGAATCATCAAAATAGTGATCAAAGAAGTTCAACCGACACAAATATTCTTTGAGAAATATTTTATCACGGTTGGGATTTGCGAATATTTTATTTAATTCTTCATATATTCTCTCCAGGGACAGGCGCTGACAATCAAAGACATTAATGACGGCATCCATTTCATTGTCATCATATTTAAAGCCCATGGGATATAAACGAGACGTCAAACGAATATAACGAATCGCTCTCAAATGATCTTCCAATACGCGCTGACTTGCCTTCCCCACAAAGCGAATTAATCTGTTTTTGAAATCAGAAATTCCTCCCTGACTGTCAACTATTTTATCTTCTAATACATCATATGCAATCGTATTTATTCTTAAATCCCTTCTCTTTTGATCTTCTTCAATGCTGTCAGAATAGGCGATTACTGCTCGCCGTCCGTCTGTTTGAACATCCTGACGATATCTAGTAACTTCAAACAGCATTCCTTTAATAATAATCGATAAAGTTCCATGGGATTCGCCGGTAGCGATAACTTTGGAAAAGAGTTTTTTAGTAACCCCCAGTGGGCAATTCGTGGCAAAGTCAAAATCTTTAGGGATTTCATCTAATAATAAATCCCGACAGCTTCCCCCCACCAGATAGCATTCATATCCTTCTTTTTTGAATCCCGCTGAAAGTTGCCTAATCGCTAGTCTTGTTTTTTCAGGAATTGATTCAAATTTTTCTTTTAACATAAATAATCAGTTTCTTTCTCAATGTGTGTTATGACAATCTTAAATAAAAAAATGATACCCTTCTCTGTCATCTCGAGATCTCTCCTCATACTTCGTCGAGATGACATTTGATAACAGTTTGATTCTAAAGATGTTATCAACAAAATAGCCCTTGCTATCATTCTGAATGTTGATCCCAGTTCCCGGCAAAATGTTTGTTGTGAACTTATCCAAAATCATAGGTCGGATCATACCTCCCCGACAACTTCTGGGGTTCGTTACAAAATTTTCACTGAGTCATCTGTGTAAATGCCAATAATTAAAAATATTGTATTCGAAATTATTACAAATCAATATAATTAACAGACAAACTGCATTTAATTAAAATTTAACTTGATAGATGCATGTATTATGCTTATTTTGACTTTCTTAGTCCATCATTCTCAATTAGGTATTCGTTTTTATAGTTCAAAAATATGAGTCAAAAAAACCGTATTGATAAGATTTTATTTGAAAGAGGACTTGCTCCAAGTCGCGAAAGAGCCCAGGCATACATTATGTCAGGAAATGTGCTGGTCAATGAAGTACCGGTAACTAAATCCGGTTCAAAAATTGATATTAATGCCACCATCAGAATAAAAGGTGTGGATCAGCCTTTTGTTGGGCGGGGTGGTTTAAAACTGGAAAAAGCCATTGAACAATTCTCACTAAGTATCAAAAATAAAATTGCCATGGATGTCGGAGCTTCAACAGGGGGGTTTACGGATTGCTTACTGCAAAATGGGGCCGCTTACGTCTTTGCCGTTGATGTCGGACATAATCAATTAGCCTGGGATATCAGACAACATGTAAAAGTAAAAGATCTGGAAAAAACAAATTTCCGAAATATGCCTTTTTCGACCATCGGTACCTTTGTTGATATTATTGTCATTGATGTTAGTTTTATCTCTTTGACCAAGATTCTCAATAATTGTCTAAATTTTTTGACTCAAAAAGGTGATCTTATTGCGCTCATAAAACCACAGTTTGAAGCCGGAAAAGAGAATATCAACAAGGGTGGAATTGTTTCTAATGAGAACATAAAGGCAGATGTCATTACTTCAATTACAAAATACGCTGAGTCGATTGGATTTATCTGTCGGAATGATGTCATCACTTCCCCGATTCAGGGAAAGAAAAGTGGGAATCAGGAGTTTTTAATTCACTTAGGAAAGCAAGACAACTCCTGATAAAATATATGTCCAAATAATTTAAAAGAAGTAACCACCACCAATAACAAATCCCTGATATCCACCATTTACGCTTCCATTATCAATTTTAACGGCAACGTTACGATAGTGCAAAGCACCGTCAAAAAAAAGTTTATCTGAGAATGCAAATCTTAAGGTCCCTGTCGCCATAACACCAATAGCTGTCCCTGAGCCACTCGGGTTTTCAGTATTAACTGAGTAATAAGCAGGGCCAAAAGCACCGATTAAGGTAAATCCTTCATCAATTTCATGAACCCACATTCGCTCAGCACCTATTATTTGGGCTTTAATTCTTGTAGAAGATTCATCATTGTGTTTAAAAACGGTGTCTGTGAATGAAAAACGCCAAAGCGTTATCGTTTCGAAAGCCACAAGTATTGGAAATCGATCAGATTCAAAATTGGGTTGTCCCGATTGGGTTGATAAACCAAGCCCAAAAGAAAATTGATCGGCCATTAAATTAATGGGTAGAACACATAAACTTGAAAAAATGACTGCTACTATTAGTTTTTTTATCATTTTAGCCTCCAAATATTTTTTATATTATCGAAATTATCTATCAAACGATTGAACCTACTCATATTTTTGGAATTATGACTAAACATTAACCATGCTATTGGATTATGTCAAAGTGAGAAAATATTTTTACACCAATTTCATGCCCTTTTTTTTTAGAAAATCTGCTAGAAAACAGAAAAAATCATCTTCAATAAGCATTTCCATTTTAAGATAATACAGTTTAGGAACGGACTGTTTAAAATGGCTTAACTTAACAAAATCTTTTTCAGTGGTAATAAGATAATCAACGGCTTCATGACGGATTTCTTTTTCAAAGATTATTAAATCCTTTTCATCAAATTGATAGTGGTCCTGAAAAATAATATGATTTAAAATATTAGCGTTTAATGAGCGAATCGTTTTTTCAAATCCTTTGGGATTGCCAATCCCGGAAATCAGTGCACAATTTTTACCATTTAATGCTTCCACAGAAATCGTTTCCCTTGGATGGTTTCCTTTCAAAAATATGGGACAAAATTTAGCTTTAAATATGGGAATCTCATTTTTTAAATTAGCCTTTAAGGCTGCTTCAACAAGCGTTTGGCTAGCAAGATTTGTTTTTGTAATAATAATTGCATCGGCCCTGTTAATCTTATCCAATGGCTCTCTCAATGGGCCTAAAGGTAATAAGTGACCATTTCCAAATCCGTTGACGGCATCAACCAGACAGATATCTAAATCTCTTTTCAGGCGAATATGCTGCATACCATCATCCATAATCAGAACCTCTGCCTGAGCCTCAGCCAGCTGTGCGATACTGGAACGATTGGCAGAAATATAAAAGGAGGTTTGGGGATGATTTAAAAAAAGCATCCAGGGTTCATCACCACATTCTAATATATCTAGTTTTGATCGATTAGCCTGATTCAAAATAACAGGGTCTGTTTTTATTTTCCGCCCATATCCTCTGGTTAAAACAGCTGTAGACAAATTATTTTGTTCCAGAAATGATAAGAGTGAAGAAACCACTGGAGACTTGCCCGTTCCACCAACGGTAATATTTCCAATAGATATGACTGTTTTTTTTGATTGAAATTGAGAGATGATCTGACGGTGATATAGTTGATTGCGACATAATAACAAGGTCCTATAAATACAAGTGATCCCCCACAAAAATATCCACAAAGGAAAAGATTTCAGGGTTAATTTTAAATTGAAATTCATTCAAATATTATTGATTACAAATGATTAATCTCAAATACTACCTGATCAAGATCTTCAGCATCAATCCTAAGCAGCACATTCAACTGATTGATGGTATGAATATATTTTTTATCATAATACTGCTCCAGCAGGAATTGAAAACAGGCGCTATATTCACAATTATCGATCTTTTGCTGTAAATCATCGACCGCTTTTTTACCCAATTCTGTCTTCAATTTTCCAATGATTGTTTTTATTTCAGGCGCTGAATTTACCTGATTATGAATATATTCATCAATAATCCGGTTTACCCTGGTGCCAACTATAGCTTCCAATAAAACCACTGAACCTGTTAATAGTTGTTTAAAAAAAGCATTCGGAATTGAGACTTTACCGATTTTTCGACTTTCTCCTTCAATAAAGATAGGTTTACTATTATCCAGCTCTAATAATCGGTTAAATAAACCGGATTCAAACTGTTTTTGGGTACTTGGGGTTTTCCCAATCGCACCAAATAACGACCCTCTATGCTCCGCAATCCCCTCCAAATCAATGGCATTGTCCAGCTTATTAATAATCCGTGTTTTCCCGACACCGGTCTGTCCATGCAGAACAAACAGGTGATTAACTCTATAGTTATCAATTGTTGTGATCACATGATTCCGATAAGCTTTATAACCACCTGATAGTTGAATGGCATCATAACCCCAGCTTTTCAACAGAGAAGTAACTACTTTGGAACGCATCCCTCCACGCGCACAGTATATAACAATACGCTCTTTGCTTACAATTTCATCAAACCATTTTTTTAAAACATCCAGCTTGGGATCCAAAATTTGGTATCCCTCTTCAATTGCTTTTTTTTGACCGAACTTTTTATATAATATCCCCACCAGATTTCTTTCCTCGTTCGACAGCAAAGGAATATTGATCGAACCAGTAATCGCTCCGTCTGTATATTCATCTGGCGAACGCACATCAACAATTTGACATGGCTGATTTAACATGTCCGGGATCGAAATTTGAATATAATTTTGAGAATGTAGGTCGTGCTGTGACTTTGTCATAGATTACCCAATGTGTTTAATTTTGATAAGGGCAAACCTTATCCATTTATAAAGCTACTATTTCCTTTCATGGCATTGGCTGTCAAAGCCGCAGCCTCGTGATTATATTCTAATGGATACATTCTCCAACTGATCCAGGCTGACATCGTTGCCCTTTTAGCCATTTTGCATTTTGCATGGCTGCTTTTTTAAAGTTGGTATTTAAAATATTGGCAGAAATAAATTTAGCACGCTCTAAATAAGCAGAGAAAAAATTGGTATTGGTCAAATCCGTAAACGAGAGATCGGCACCTTCCAATCGGGATTTTTTAAAATTCGTATCTGTTAAATTGGCACCGATTAATACAGACTCACGTAAATCAGCTTTGTAAAAAAAACCATTGGATAGGTTGGCATTTTTAAAATTAGCGCCGATTAGAACACTATTTTCAAAATTAGCCTGGATTAATTCCGCTTGTTCAAAATTAGCGCCAGTTAGTTTCGCTTGTTCCAAGTTGGCATCATTTAATATGGCATCATTCAGTATGGCACCATTAAAATTGGTCCGTACCAATATAGCACCGGTCAGATTGGCACCGGTTAAGTTCACTTCTGATAAGTTGGCATCGGTAAAATTGATTTTCGATAAAAAAGCGCCAGATAAATCAGCACCTTTAAGGTTGGCACCAGCAAAATTAGCTCTCGACAATCTTGCTTTTTGAAATTTTATACCCGATAAATTCGCTTTTTCAAAATCAGCGGCTTTTAAATTAGTCCCCCTTAAATTAGCACCCGATAAATTCGCTTCTTTAAATATCGCACCAATAAAATTAGCTTTTTCAAGATTGGCTTTTTCAAGATTGGCTTTGGTTAAATTGGCACCAATCATAGATGTCTTTGATAAGTCTGCTGCTTCCAGTTGTGATTCGAAAAACAGTGCCCGGTCTAATATGGCACCTGTCAGAACTGCACGATTAAGACTGGCACCACTAAAATCTGCCCGTTCCAGATTCGCATTTTTTAAAATAACACCATCAAATTTTGCGCCAATAGCTTTAACATTACTTAAATTAGCACCAGTCAACACCACTTTCTGAAACTCTGCATCACTTAAGTCCGCCCCTGTTAAATCAGCTTTACTTAAATTTGAATTCGTTAATTTAATATTTCTTAGCTCTGATGTTTTTAAATTAGATTCCTGTAAATCAACTTTATTCCAACTCGAATAATTTAGTTGGGCTTTTTCTAAATTTGCTTTTCTTAACGCTAGCTGATCGAACCACGTATTTTGTAGGTTACACCCAATACAATTTTTCTTATCTTTTAAATTGGCGATACATCCTTCATTATTATTCTCATCACAATTTTCTATGACAGGTACGCCATAAAATTTTCTTATCAAATCCTCAGCATAAATATCTGAACTGACAAATAAAAAAAATAACAATAAAGCAATGAAAGGTTTGAATTTTATCTTTTTTTCAGTCATTGATTAGCTATGATTCAAGGTTTTAAAAATTAATTGAATCTATCAATTAAGACCTTACTCCGTCTACCCTGACAATAACTGTATGTTATCAGTTGATTAGGATATACTCAGTACCATTAACAATTACAAAAACTAAGGACGAAAATCAAAATTGCAATTGCTCGATTCACTTGTCTTATGCTAGATTCCCATATTATTTATAATAGATTATAAATCATAACTGTATCATTAATTGATTTTTCCATTCAAAAAGTCAATTCCACTTGGAATGACCTTATTAATTAAATGAAATCATGATATTAACCAGCAAAGAAACCGGAAATTTCACAATTGTTAACATAGAAGGTAACATTATTCTCGAAGAAACCGAGACGATTAAAACTTTTCTTGAACCATTGATTGAAACACCTGAAATAGAAGGAATCATTCTTAATGGATCAAAAGTGGACTACATTGATTCCTCAGGATTGGGACTCATTGTATCAATGTATAAAACATTAACGAAATCAAACAAAAAATTCGCACTCTCAGAGCTTTCTGCCAAAACGATGGAAATCTTTATATTAACCCGGTTAAATGAGATATTAATTATATCTGACTCAGATGAAAAAGCCATTGAGCAAATAAAATAAAAATATCCCCATCGAAAAATATGGAAGATATGCCCGTAAAATTGATATCAATATTCTCTGGGTTCGCTTCGAACCCAGAACAATAGCGCCGGAATTAATTTTCTATTTTTTATGATAAATATATCGGCACCCCCCAGAACTAAACCGGTCATCATGGTCATTGATGACGATCCCTATGTCCATCCTTTGCTTCAAAATATTTTAAAACAGGATTATGATATTATTGACTGTCATAGGGGCGCAGAAGCTTTAAAACAAATTGCTCTCAACAACATTCCGGATTTAATATTACTCGATATTATGATGCCGGAAATGGATGGTTTTGAAGTCTGTGAAAAATTAAAATCCAATGAAAAATCTAAAGATATTCCGGTGATTTTCCTTTCGGCATTGCATGAAAAAAAACATGAGCAAAAAGGGTTTGATATTGGAGCCATCGACTATATTACCAAGCCCGCCTCAAAGGATATATTAAAAGCCAGAATCAATAGTCACCTGGAACTTGAAGCGCATAAACGATCGCTTGGCTTGCTGGTTGAAGAGCGGACAAAAGAGCTAAATACGTTAAATAAACAATTACAGGCCAGTCAATCTGCTTTTCAATCGATTATAAAAAATAATGCTGATGGTATTATTGTGCTGAGTCCTAATTCTGAAATACACTTTGCCAATGAGGTTGCTCAAACTTATATCCAAAATCACAAGGAGCAACTGTTAACAGCAATTAAGGCTTCTGTTCAAAATCATATCAATCATCCACAGGATCTGGAACTGATTATAAATGAGAAAACCACATATCTAAATATCAGAACCCACGCCACTGAATGGAACCACCAGAAAGCTTACGTTGCAACACTACATGATATTTCCGCCAGTAAAGTCAGTGAACATGAGTTAAAATTGGCTAAAGAATCTGCTGAGTGTGCCAATCGCTCTAAAAGTGTTTTCCTGGCTAATATGAGTCACGAAATCCGAACACCTATGAATGGCGTTATAGGGATGATCAGTTTACTCACAGATACAAGCCTGACAAAAGTTCAAAAAGATTATGCGAGTGTCATTAATCGTTCTGCTAACTCACTATTAACCATTATTAATGATATATTAGACTACTCAAAAATTGAATCCTCAGAACTTGACATCGAAGAAATCCCCTTCAGCATCAAAAACACTGTTCAGGATGTGATTGATTTATTGTCCATCAAAGCCAAAGAGAAAAGAATAAATTTTTTCAGCATCATTGACTCTGATGTTCCTAATTTGGCTAAAGGGGATCCCTTAAGAATTCGTCAGATTCTAATCAACTTGGTAAACAATTCTTTGAAGTTTACTAAAAAAGGTGAAGTTGTGGTGCGGGTTAATTTAATTGAAACTAACGATTATCAATATAAAATCAAATACATTATTAAAGACACCGGAATCGGTATTTCAGCCCCAATGATAAACACTTTATTCGAACCTTTTACCCAGGCAGGCAATACCCATACACGGCAATATGGTGGAACAGGTCTTGGATTAGCTATCTCTAAACATCTGGTTGAAATGATGAACGGCGAGATTGGTGTAGAAAGTGAAATCGATAAAGGATCACTGTTTTGGTTCACCATTCCCTTATTATCTCAATCTGACCGAAGGCAAACAAATCTACCAGCAGTTTCAAAACACCGTAAAGAAACACGTTCAGGCGACCAAATTTCACCCATTAAAGAAGTCCAGAAAAAAGAGTATAAAATTCTTTTGGTTGAAGATGATCAAATTAATCAATTGGTTGCGCTACACTCTTTAAATAAGCTAGGTTACAATTTGAAAACTGTTGATAATGGTTTCAAAGCGATGGAAACCTTAATGCACATAAAATATGATATGGTCTTGATGGATCTCCAAATGCCGGTCATGGATGGTTTTAAAACAACAAAAAAAATTCGCTCATCTGATTCCATCAACAAGGATATTCCGATCATTGCCATGACCGCCCATGCCATGAAAGGTGATCGGGAAAAATGCCTTGAAACAGGAATGGATGATTATCTATCCAAACCTATAGAACAGGCGACTCTTAAAACGATATTGGAACATTGGCTACCAAAAACATTTAGCGCTTCTCAACCGGAAGCAAAAGAATTAAAAAGAGGAGAAAATAAACGACATGGCTTTTTTGATCCAAAAGTTTTTGCCCTTTTAAATTCAGACTTTCAGAATAATATCACTCAATTATTTGAAATTTTTATCAAAGAATACCCGGCTAAATGTGAAAAAATTATCACCGGTATTCAGACGAAAAATCCTTCTTTAATTATTTCCACAGCACATACTTTAAAATCAAATTGTGCAACTTTTGGTGCCACAGTACAAAATAAACTCTGTCAAAACCTTGAAAATGCTGGGGGAATCGAAAATTATGAAAAAGCTCAAGAAATTTTTAAGCAATTAGATCAGGATCTTAAAAAAATAATTGAAATTTTCAAAATACTTATAAAAAATCCTTCTAAAAGCATCCAATGATAAAATACAGATTTCTTTTTATTTTTATAGTACTATTGATATTGCAAAGTTTTGCCAGCATTTATGCCTATAATAAACAACATGTCAGAAAGTTATTATCCACTGGCGTTTGCCAGTCATGTGATTTATCAGGTATCGATTTATCCAAACGAAATTTAAAAGGGCTTGATGTCAGCAAATCTAATTTATCAGATGCAATTTTGAGAAAATGTAATTTAAATGAAGGTAATTTTCAAAACAGCAATCTAACCCGGACTAAACTCGAAAATGCAATGATTGAAAATGCTTTATTCGACGGAGCTAATCTTTCCTGGGCACGATTTGACCTGGCAAAATTAAAAAATAGTAGCTTCTTCAAAGCCAATATAAAAGAAACCAATTTTAGTGGGGCTGATTTAAGAAATGCCAGTTTAAAAGGTTCTATTTTTATTGGTGTCAGAATTAACCTGACTAATTTGAAAGATGCAATATGGCATGATGGAATCAAATGTAAAATCGCTTCGATAGGGAAATGTGTTAAATAAACCATAATCAACTTTTTATTGAATCACTATTAAGGGTTTTCATTTTGAACGCAAATAGAGAAGATTTTTTTGGCCATAGACCAGAAGATATTGAAAAGATGAAATTCGGACAGGGGTGCGTCCATGAACTCCCTTTAGGTAGAAACTGGGAAAAAGCCATGGATGCTATACACATCATCCTTTCCCGAAAATGGTATTACATAGGTATTGCCACCAACACCAAAAAAGCATTCTTTAATAAAATCTTAAAAAAAGGGATGACATTTACTCGTCGACAAGAAGATATCACAGAGGAAACCAGCGAAATATTAAAAGTTAAATTCAGTACTCTAAAAGACCTAAATGTTAAAATTAAAGATAAAATTATCCGTGGCGGTGGCGATAAAGATGTTTGGCATTTTAAAGAAAAATGGCGGGAATTTCCTAAGGGTACAAAAGTAATTGTTTTATATCAACAAGTGCTACAGAGCGCTTTTTCATCTGATCCTGATTTTCGAAGAGCAATCTTGATATTAGATGGCAGATGCGCCGTTGCCGATCAGAATAATGCGATGCTAATTATTCGCAAAGTTTTTTTGGAAAAGGGCTATTCCAATAGAATTTTAAAATTGAAATCACCGGATATAAAACATTCAGTAAAATTAAAAAAACGCTGATTTACCTTATTTTATTCCCAACTTCCCAAAGCATAAATCAACCATCATGAATCAATTGCTTCAAATTCACAATAAATCAGAAAGACTTGTCATTGGTTTGATGTCAGGAACTTCACTGGATGGCGTAGATATTGTTCTAATGAAGATCCAGGGTAGCGGCCTTAACATCACATTTGAAATTTTAGCATTTGAAACAGTCGGGATACCTGAAGCGATTAAAAAACAGATTAAGCAATGTTTTAATGGAAATACTGAAAATATCTGTAGATTGAATTATGACCTGGGGAATCTATATGCTGACCAAATATTGCAGTTTCTGGATAAATATTCTGTAAATCCGAAAGATATTGACCTAATCGGATCCCATGGGCAGACCATCTACCATTGTCACCAACATAGTACCCTGCAAATAGGAGAACCTGAGGTAATTGCCCAAAAAACGAATACCGTTGTTATCTCTAATTTTAGAGCTGCTGACATCGCTGTTAGCGGTTCAGGTGCGCCATTGGTTCCTTACCTGGATTACATTTTATTTCAGGATGCCAATCAAAAAACCGCCCTACAAAACCTTGGCGGTATTGGAAATGTTACCTGTATTTCAGGGAAGAAGGTGGAAGACATCATCGCTTTTGATACCGGACCTGCCAATACTATCTTGAATGAATTAACAGAAATCATCACCAAGGGGACGAAAGCATTTGATGAGAATGGTATTTACTCTAAACAAGGTGAGGTTAATTTAAAACTACTGGCCTTTTTAATGGATCATCCCTATTTTAACCAGCAACTACCTAAATCCACCGGACGGGAACAATTTGGTAAGGCATATGTTGAAGATGTGCTAAAAAGCTTCCCGAAAATCAAGCAGTTTGATGTTTTAAGAACCTTTATCCACTTTATTGCTAAAAGCATCCATCTGGGTTACCAACAAAATTTACCAGCGGTGGATCAAATTTTTTGCAGCGGGGGAGGAGCCGATCATCCGCTGATCATGAGTGATTTAAGGCAATTTTTTGGAGATAAGATCCATCGCTTTGAGTCCATCAAAGGGATAAGCTCAGATGCCAAAGAGGCCGTTGCATTTGCGATACTGGCCCATGAAAAAATCAATGGCACTCCAACCAATACCCCCAGTGTTACCGGGGCAGGCAAAAGCGTTTCACTTGGTGTCATTTCGGTACCAGATTAATTCATTGTCATAGGCCGGATCAAGCGCAGCGGATCCGGCATTACTTAAGGGTGGATTCGTCGTTTCACTCTTAATCCACCCTACAATTACGCAGTTAAGTCCTGAACACCCTGGTAAATAATGCTAACCAGATCTTCAATTTGTGATTCTTCCGTACAACTGAAGGCAACCCTTAAATCCTCATCTCCAACAGAAATGGTACCAACACCATATTTATCCAGGAGATGAACTCTCAGTGTTTCAGCACTGACTGTTTTCATTCGGAAACACATAAAATAACCGGAATTAAATGGGTAAAATTCCCAGGCATCATCATATTTATCTGTTGATAATACTGATTTCAGCTTTTGAGCCCGTCCCTTCATGATTTCAAGTTTCTGTTGGAGACTTGATCCGTATGAGGGGTCTTGCAGAAATTTTTCGATGATGGTTTGTGATGAATGGGTACAGCTGGAAATCGTTCCACGGATAATACCTTTCACTTTTCCTTCTAAAGCCTGATATACCTTGTCAGCATCATCGCAACCCGTACCAAAAGTTATAAAACCGGTTCGAAACCCCCAGGCAAATTGCTCTTTAGTCGCCCCGTCCAATTTAATAGCCAGGACATTTTTATGGAGATCACATAAACCGCTGAATAGTGATTCTTTGATGCTATCCTCGAAGAACAATCCAAAATAAGCATCATCAGACACTGTAACAATTTTGGTTCCCAGCTCTGCATATTTCTTAATAACAGCATAAATCTGCTGAGCTTCTTCAAGTGAAGGGGTATAACCGGTAGGGTTATTTGGAAAATTTAAAATAACCACCAATCTCTCTTTCCGTTTGGCTTGTTCACTGATGGTTTGCTCAAATGCTTCAATATTAAAGCACTGATTATCCTTAAATAAAGGATAAGTGACTATTTCAGCTTTTCGACGGGTACAGAATGTCAACCGGTAGTTGCCCCAAAGCTTGTCTGGTGAAATCAAAACATCTCCCTCATCCATAAAAAGATCGGCCACAATACTTAATCCATGTGTTAAGGCACTGGTCACAATCGGTTCACCAATACTTTTGCCCCGAACAGAAGGATTGTCTCGTACTATTTTTTCTCCCCACAATTGTCGCAATTTGGGCCTTCCTGCAGGACTAGCATATGGGTAAACATCACCTGGATTTAAATCATTGTAATATTTATCGATTCCATCCAAATGCATGGCTACGCCGTTTTCAGTGGCAATACCAATGGTAGCATTATATTTATAGGCTTTTTCTTTGGCTTCTGCAGATTGACTAAGAATCCCCTTTGGAAAGAACAATTCTTTTCCAAGGTCGGATAACATTGAGAATACGGACGGGGAAACGGCTTTAAGCGTTTCATTTAATCCTGTCGCTATAGGATTCATCGAGACCTTATTGATATAGAGTTAATTAATTAAATTATCTGGGGTAGTTAGGAACACATAGAAGAATTTCTGCTGCTAAACTATTCAGATCAGGAAGTTAATGAGTAATAAAATGATTCCATTTGATCAATCGAAAACCTGTTTTTTTTTGAGTATTCAAAAAGAAATGATTCATCTATTTTGAAAAAATATAACAGTTTCCTTTAAAATTTTTTATTTCAGAAATTGAACATTTTACAAAGAACACAGCTGAATACTCTTTCAGATACATCGATTACTTTAGATTTTTTTTCTTTGACACTTACGCTATTTTTTCAACCAAAACAGCAAAGAACCAATAATAATTATGTCTATTAAGAGAATCATTAGTCCTTCAAATTTCCCGCTGCCGAAAATCAATGAAAATGTTATCCTGTTTTTCAACCTAAATCATTTTTTTATGTTTAGGGACTATTGTTCGGCGACTAAGATTAAATCCTTTGGCCCTTCGAAAAAGTACAACTTTCAACATAATAACAAAAATTACACTGCAATCGGCGGTTGTATCGGTGCTCCTTTGGCAGTCATCACCCTGGAAAATGCCATTGAAAGTGGTGGAAAACACTTTTTCACCTTTGGTAGCGCTGGTTGGTTGAGTATCCAGAAACCTCAATCTAATATCATTGATACCATTTCTTATGTTCATGACCAAACCGGTATATCCGAAGATTATGGCAGTGAATCAAAAATATTGCAGTCAGGGGAGAAAACCGGTTTCCAAATTGTGTCCACCAATAGTTTTTATCAATTAACGGAAAGCAAGGTAAAAAAACATCGGGACCAGAATATCGCTCTAATTGATATGGAATTCGCACCTTTGCTATTTATTACTTCACTTTTCAAACTTAGCCTGAATTCACTTTTTGTAATTAGTGATTTTGTCGACCAAGCATACAACTGGAAAAACCTGACCAACACTACTGAGTTTTCTGAAACATTAAATTCTGGCTTCCAACATCTTAACGAGATGTTATAGACAAATTAATAAAACGTGTTCACTTTGCAGAGACAATTGGCTAATCAGAATTTAATCAATTTTCTGGTTATTCAGACACAAAAGATGGCAAACTCACTAACTTTGAATTATATAAGTCTTAAATTGACTGAATACCCATATGAATATATGATAATGCGGTTATCAATACAAAAATAATTTTATAAGATCAGGAAAATAGCAGTTAAAAAATAATACGCCTAAAACGGAAACCTAATGTCAACCATAATTTCGTTCGTTAGCCAAAAAGGAGGTGTCGGTAAAACTACCAGTGCTGTTAATTTAGCCACTGCTTTTGCTTTTGGAGGATATTCCGTACTGTTGGTTGATTTAGACCCTCAGAGTTCGGTTAAATTCTCAATGGGTATTAAAAAACGAATATCGCTAGGAACTAAAGAGCTGTTCTTAGAACCGGATGTTCCAATGAGCGATTTAACTGAGCAAACCGAGCAGGACAATTTAAGTTTTATCTTCTCTAACATTGAATCCATTAATAGTGAAAAGAAGGTTTTTAAATTGGCCAGCGATGAGACTGTACTTCAAAAACGTCTGCAACCCATTCTAAATCAATATGATTTTATAATACTGGATGCACCAGCCTCTACTAATAATATGGCAGTGAATGCTATTTATTGTTCTGATCTAATCGTTCTTCCCTTGCAATGTGAAAGTCTTGCCGTTAAATCACTAAAACGCTTCCTGATATCGTTTACGGAATTACAACAGCGGTTAACCGGTAAAGATCTCAAATTAGCAGGAATTTTACTCACCATGTACGACCGTGATATTGAGGTGCATCGAAAAGTTAGTCAGCAGGTTTATAAAGCACTCTCTGATTCTATTTTTGAAACAATTATTCCCAGAAATGAAGCGATTATTGAGGCCAGTGCCCTTGGTAAATCTGTTATCACCTATCAGTTAAATTCAATCGGAGCGACAGCCTATATCCGATTAATGAATGAACTTGTCGATAAATTTTCACTTAGATAGATCTATGCCCGGAACATCCAGAAGAAAATCCAGAGAACTTGCTGTTAAGCTTATTTACAGCCGTGACCGCCTGAACGACACCAATGAAATGGAACACCTTATCCATCCAGACACGC
>Ga0307989_1001039_pt1 | contig 15846 bp, 13 predicted proteins | sample EllFjometagen185_FD_203164 | JGI IMG/M metagenome (GOLD analysis project Ga0307989, IMG submission 203164) | Marine microbial communities from Ellis Fjord, Antarctic Ocean - #185 | ecosystem: Environmental > Aquatic > Marine > Unclassified | place: Southern Ocean | collected 2014-10-08
GATAATGATTAAGCGCCTTGATATAGAGGGACCTTATATCGCCATCCATCTCGCCTTCATGCAGCTGCTTCAGTACCATGTGCAAAGCACTTCCATGTATCGTACCTGGATAACGAAAGGCTGGTTCCAGTTTATCGATATGACGGAACTTGTACATCAGTGGACATGACAGCCAGGTCTTTAAGGTGCTCTGGCGCAGTTCAATCGTCTCTAGGATCTCTTTTTTCGTCATGAGACTTCTCCTCCTTTTCAGATTCGCCAAACCACTCCTTCATCAACTCACGTACGAGCTTTGAGGCGTGGGTTACGATTTTATTAATTCGAATATTTTTCATTTGCCACCTACGATGACTTTGACCACTTCCTTCACTACCTTGACGATTGCACTAGTCGGTATCCCGAACATAGTTTTCCTCCTTTTCTGATTCGATTATTGTGTATTTAAGTTGACCAAGCTCACGCAGTAGCTCAGCCATGGTATGGACTCATAAGCTGCGAGTGCAAATTTAGGTGTCTTTCCATGATGCTTTGTGGAGGAGAGCTTTTTAGACTCTCTGTAACTGCGTTGTAAAACGACCAGAGGTCACGACCTTCGAAGGCATCATGTGATGGTTTCAGCCATTCGTTCTTCACTACTGGTATCTGTCTTGGGGTGATGATGCCCTTGCCATAGATCAGTCCCAGCATCCGATATGCTTCATTATCAGACATGGGGATATCTTTCATAACTTCAGCATCGCTTTGTATCTGATTAAACGCTGACCTGGATTTGTAGATTGCAGACAATGCCAACGATTCTATTGAAGCAACAACATTTAGCGTATGTTTCTTCAGCACAGTCACATCACCTGTAAGACATAAATTATCACACACAAACACGGTCGATCCCACGGCAATGCCCACAGACAAACTCTTGTTATAGCTGTTCCTGAATCCAATGGATAAGCCCATTGCGGAGCTGCCATTCTTAAGCGTGTGGACACCAAAGAGCTGTTGTCCATCACGGGCCAATCCAAACTGAGTGTTTACCAGTTCGAACTCTGGAAGAAGATCGGAAGCAATTGCTCCGAGCATGGTAGCCAACTCATGATGTGCAACGGGTTTGTAGGTTCTTGTTTCTTTCGGGAGAGGAATAGCTGCTAAGTCATTTATAGTAGCTTCTTCCGCCCCGCAGTGAAGCAGTAAACTCATCTTTAACCTCATTTCATTTTGATTGATTAAGGGACAGGAAGCCTGCCTCTATTCTTCTTATACCACAAAATCCGACAGAATCTGGAATAAGAATAATACGGGTAAACCAATAACCACCAATGGAGGAAAGCATATGCATTACCTGAAAATAGCTGATGATAAATATGGTAGTGATGAGCTTGCCGGGCTCATTTCCAGCGGGCTCTCTTTACTGGGGCTTGATAGCTACCGGACAATCCGAGTCAGCACGAGATCTAACAAAATCAGCATCGGTTTTAAAACCCTGGAAGATGCTAATACTACAAGAACCATAGCTGGCATTCCACCACACCACCGAAACAAAACATTTAGGAGTAGAGATGTAAGTCAGTTTGTACTGGATCTCTATAGTGTCGTAACAACCAGCACCAACAACGTGGCTTAAAATGGAGATATTAAAATGTACCAAACACTGACAAGCATCTCTGATTCAGAGTTGCGAGAAGAATTTATAAGCAGGTTTCAACTCAAGGCTGGGGATGCTATTAAGAATGCCGCTTCAGCGGTGAATCACTTAAGGGCGTTTCTGTCTGATTACGCCAGGGACGTAGAGCACTTCGTGGTGATCTTCCTTAACAACCAGAACAAGGTGATCTGCACTGAAGTCGTGGCATCGGGTACGATTAATTCAAGTGCCGTGTACCCTAGACAGATTGCGATTAAGGTTCTTGAGAAGAGGGCAGCGAATATCATTCTCTCACACAACCATCCTTCAGGAGAGACCACACCAAGCAATTCTGATAGAGCTGTCACGAAGAAATTACAGACAGGTCTGGCTGCGTTGGATATCGAGATTTTGGACCACATTATTCTCGGAACCGATCACTATAGTTTTGCTGATGCAGGTCTCTTATGAGCAGCCAGTGGATCATGAGTTTCGAGAAGCTTATGAGTGAAGACGAAGTCAAAGCGCTTCGTGCCACACTTGAAGCAGCAGCTATCATTGCTAAAACCAAAGCACGACAGGGACCTGTACGGGATCAATGTGTTATTGAGTTGGCTTTGGGCACAGGTCTCCGTGTTAGCGAGATCAGTCAACTTAAGCTCGAAGACATCGATCTTAAGCGTGGGGGAAATTCGTTGATTGTGCGTCACGGTAAGGGTGATAAGCAACGTATTGTCAAGTTCAGCTCTAAGCTCAAGAACCTTATCTTGGAGTACATCGAGTATCGGGACAATGACTCAGAGTATCTCTTCCCATCTGAGCGTCAAGATTACATGAGTTCGAATGGGTTGCAGAAGGTGTTTAAGAAGTGGGCTAAGCAAGCAGGATTACCAGCCCGTTATAGTATCCATAGTTGCAGGCATTATTACGCAACTGCATTACTCAAAGTCTCAAAGAATTTGCGCCTTACCCAGATGCAATTAGGGCATTCTAATCCCCAAACCACAACTGTGTATGCCCAGGTTCTTGATGAGGAGATCACTGAGGCTGTTGAAAAGCTGTATTGAGTTGAAGAAAGGGGTCAATGATGGTCCTTTTCTTTAACTTATGAAAATTCGTTTGAAAAGAATGGGAATTGCTTAGACAACTTATGATAATTTAGTGCAGCGTGGTGTTTACTGGTTAGATATCGTAACTTACATATCCAATTCTGAAAATTGAGCCCTTCGGGGCTCAGCGTCCTTAAAGAAATCTGTTCTGTTAGCTTTACATATGGTTGTGACGGTGAAAGCTGGACAAATCGGACATTTCTGACAGTCTTTCTATGATTTTCTCGCCAGTATAAATGACCACCTTCTGTCTCAATAACCTTCGTTTATCAGACTGATTAGCGACATTTAGAAGTCCCGGTCGAATGGGAAAGAGTCTTGTCGTTGATCACCCGGATTAGAAATGAGTATTACATGATTCACAAAAATATTGCTTTGTGAAGTATTCAGGTTTAACGACCTGACCTTAATTCCCGTAATAAACAAAGGGAGCCCAATAATATGGATTTCTATACTCCTCGCCTTTATCCCCGTTAATGAATGATCGCTTGGTATTCGAAATTGCATTCTTAACTGACTCCCCCTGCGAGATCTGTCGATAAACCTGCTCCATAAATACCGAGGATGCGATGTCATCTATTGGCCATAATGACACTGTTACTGATTTGGCACCAGCGACCGTGAAAGCATCAGCTAGGCCAACCACACCTTCACCCGGATAAATTTTGCCTACTCCAGTTTCACAAGCTGAAAGTATCACGTCAGAATAGCCTAATTCTAATCTGGCTACTTCTGGCATGGCGAGGTACCCATCTTCACTCTTACTATTCCCAAGGACAACCGCTGACAATTCAGGAAGATCGGAAACAGCAAGGCCATGAGTTGCAAAATGGATGATTGAATACTTCTTGAGATCACCATTTTTCGATAATTTTTTTATTGCTTCTTCGGTGGCATCTGGACCAGTTAGCAAATCAGTAGATTTGAATATATTCTTTATCATTTTCACTTCAGCCATACTTCCAGGGATGTTTTTTAATGACCCATACCCTAACTGAGAATACGATGATGCCATAGACCTACTCTGTGATAAAGCCGTTAATGCGCCATATGCAAATTGAGGTGGGATAGCATCTCCATTGGCAATATTTTCGCCCATATCGTCTGCAAATAGTTCCTCATATGAGACTCCCCCCACCGCAAAAATCTGGCCCACATCTGTATTATCCTTCTGGTTTTGCCTTGAAGCCCATATTTTTGTTGATTGAGCATAATTAATATTGTGGCTCTCAGAGAAATAAACTCCATCGTCATCCATTAGTAACTCAAAAGGCATTAAGGCAAGGAACTTGTCAGGAATAACTGTTATAATTGATTTTTCCGATAACTGCTTTTCGAATGGACCTACAAGCATATTGTAAAGATCATTATTGTAAGTCGAAATCGACATGTTTGAACGATTGTTAGAAAGTAAAGCTCTATAGAGTTTTACTTTTACCGCACAATATTCATAAACACTCTCCTGCTCTCCCTCAAACCCACTATTGATGTACCTCTTGGAGTGGGAATAAAGACTATCTTTTGTGACAAGGAGAGAAATCAGGCCGTAATCTTTTGTAATTGAATATTGAATGATCGCCTGAGTTGGCTCTAGGAGAGTTTGAATAGATGCTGCATCAACAGTGTTGGTTTCTGATTTCTCACGGAATAGTCTGTCTTGTAATACCTTTGCCCTACACCTATCAATTGATTCAAGGACACCAACTCTATTTCCTTTATAGTTGTTTATATAGATCAGATCTTCATATGTAGTTATCATCTTTGAGAGAAACTCTCTGCGTGTTGAGTAATCGGCTGTTAGACGTATATTTTCAATATCTTGCAAGGCTCGATTATAGTAGAACATAGATGAATCGACATCTGCGGAATCACTGTATATTGAGAAGAAAAAGTGGTATTTGCCCAGATTTATTCGTGACTCTATTGATCCTGGGGAGTATTTGTTATCTTCAGCAATTGAGAGAGCCTTTAAATATTTCTCTTGGGCAGCAGCAAAATTCAAATCATCCAAATTCAAGTCGCCAGCTAACGTTAGAGCATGTACATAGGAAATTGGATCAGGTCTAATTAGCTCTATGCTAGTTTCATATTCATCAAAAAATCTAAGAGCCGATGAAGTATCCCCATCTGCAGCACTCGTACGTGCAAGATTTATTAAAAGTGTCTGTTTTTCATATTCACGACCCTGGGCAGTCGCCATACTGAACGCCCGATTGTAGTACTCAAGGGCTCGGTCCGGCTGTCTCAAATGCTCATAATAATTGCCAATATTGCTTAGCACATACAATTCATCTTCTGCACCTTGGCTCAATTTCATTGCCTCTTGATAAGTGGCTAGAGCTGTATCGTACTTTCCCCAGGCAGCGTAAACCATTCCAAGATTATTGAATGTAAGCGGCTCGTAAGAATTAAATTCAATAGATTTTTTATAGGACTTCTCAGCTTGCCAGAATAGACCTAAATTCATGTAATGATTGCCAAGCGCATCATAAAAAATTGGTATCAAAACTGTGTCGGAGATTGTAAGTGCTAGCTGAAGGCCACGTTGGAGTTGATCATAAGCAATCTCAATTTCACCATTCTTCTCAGCAATATCTGCAAAATCGATCATTAGCCTGCACTGTCTTGCGGAATCAGCTATCGCATTGGCGTATTCTTCAGATTTCCTAAAGTGGATGTTTGCCCTTTCCAAATTGCCATGTCTCCGATATAGGCCACCTGCAATAAAATGTAAATTTGCTCCAATAGAAGGGTCAAAAGTCTCATCAGTTCGAGCAATATTCTCAATTATCACTAATTCTTTCAAAAGGTATTCTAGCTGCTTGTGTGTATCTCCAAAGCTGGAATGATATGACATAAGTGAGCTGTAGCCCGAAATCAGACCGTAGGGATCAGTAATTTGTGGGAGGGCATCTAAAACTTTTTGCTGAAATGTTGAAGCTTTTTGCTGTTGATTACTCTGGATATAGATATCCAGCAATGTACTATATCCAAGGAATAATTGGTGCACATCCCCTATATCGCTGAAGATTTTGACCATGCTGTTAGAGTGGATTTCAGCCAAAGTTAAATCATCTTGAGCATTATATGCTGACGCCAGGAGATAGTTCATCTCACCGATATCATAAAGCAAGTCACGATCTTCGGGAAACCCGGAAGAGCTCATCAGGTTTATTGCTTTTTTTGTGTAAACTAACGAACTATCGTAGGCACCCAAGTCCCTAAACACTTGTGCCATATTTTTTGTAGCTTCTATCCTATATTCTATCGTATCTCCAGCTAAAACAAAAAGACTGTCCGCATAGTATTTGGCTTGATTCATATTTCGACGTGCAGAGAAAATGCCGCTAACGTGCGCCAATAGATCTCGGGTGACGCCAATATTATCATTAGAGTAGCTTAGATCGAGAAGATTCTGAATCTCCTGATTGGCTGAATCGATCTCCCCATAATCATAATATATTTGTGCTATAAAAAGCTGCTTATATAGGTCGTCTACTTCATCTTCTGATAGTTGAATAGATTTCCGGTAATTCTCCTTCGCTGATTTTTCATCACCAACTATGTGGAAGCTTCTCGCAATTTTGAAGTGGATAGCTCCCTGAAGATCGGGATCATCCTCCAAATATTCTATGCATGCCTCGTAGGATTTGATTGAATTTAAGTAGAGGTTTGCGCTAGAATAATACTCTCCCGCAAATGCATGACAAGTCCAAATAAATTCAGAATCCGGATGACGCTTTTCCAATTCTGTATTAGCTGCATCAGTAAGAAAATTAGCTGCCTCCTCATCTCCTACTTTCGCAATTCGTTCAGCTTTGGAGATCAGACGTTCTTCTCTTAGTATCGAATAGTATGAGCAATTTGTTAAAATGCCAACTAAAATGAACAATGGTATTACTCTATTGAAAAGTCTTCGGGAATTCATATTCTATGGTCAGTATTTGAAACAATCTAACTTTTTCAACTAATTACCAAAATGTATCAAGGGCGCCCAATAATATGGGTTCTGATACTCCAAGCCGTAATCACCGTTAATGAATGCTCTTTTGGTCGCTGATAGTGCTTCGATATTTTGCTCGCCTCTGCCTAGATTTTGATAAAATCCTTCCATAAATATTGAAGTTGATATATCATTCACAGACCATAGAGAGACGGTTACTGAGTTTGCACCGGCAACAGTGAAGGCTCCAGTCAAACCTACAACACCTTCACCGGAATACACCTTCCCAAGACCAGTCTCACATGCTGATAGAATTACAGAGTTTGCTTTCATGTTTAATCCCGAAATTTCTCTCATTGTCAGGAATCCATCTTCTTTTGAATCGATGCTTGGATTAGAAAGTACTATTGCTGACAACTCAGGAATATCCGTCACAGCAATTCCGTGTGTTGCAAAATGAAGTTGTGAATATTTTGACAATTCGCCTGAATTGGACAGAGCTTTAATTACGGACTCACTTGCTATATCGCCTGAGATCAAATCGCTAGGTGAAAAATATTTTGAAATATTCCTAATTTCTGTGAGACTCCCCGGAATGTTATCAAAAGCCAAAATACCTAATCTAGTATAATTTGAGCGTTGGCTTCCTCGTGATTTAAGGGAATCGGAAACCCCACGCCTCAATGTCTCAAGCATTGTTTCATTTCTTACAATATCTTCAGCATACGTTTCCTCGTCGTAAACTGCCCCCCCGACCGCTAACAAACGATTTTCACTATGCTGATAATATCTACCTTTCAGGAAAGTCCATATACTTGCCGACTGAGAATAAGAGATATCATAGTTTTCGATCAAATAGTGTCCATCTCGCGCTATAAGTGATTCAAAAGGCAGGTAATTCAGAATCCCATCCGGAATGATCACTAACTTAGATTTGTTGAGGAGGCATTGACTAAAAGGCTCTATGAATCCTTCGTAGAGGTTTCGGCAAACACTCTCATATTTATTCACGGGATAGCTATTGGTCATGAACGATCGTAGAGATTTGATTGCAAGATTGTAATTTGCATCTTCATTTTCCGGGTAGAGCTTAGCTAGAAGCGACTTATTTGTATCTGAATATGCAACAAGTGTATCACTAGTAATCAATAACGAGATAAATGTGCCAGTTCCTTCACCCGCAAACATCAATAGTGCCTCATCGTGTTCAATCAAATCTTGAACACTAGAAAGATCTACAGTTTCCCATAATTGATTTTCAGCACTTAACCGATCCTGTAACACTCTTGCTTTTGATTGCTCAATACCCTCAAAAACACCATTTAAATCATTTTGTACAAAAGAGATATTAATAAGGCGCTCGTATATCCAGATCATCTTAGAGAAGTATTCTCTCTTGGATTTTTCGTCAGCAGTTGACCGAATATTTTCAATTTCATTTATACAAAGTTCATAATAGAATTCAGATGAATCTAGATAGACTTCACCACTCCCCGATCCTGAGAAGAAATAATAGTAACCTGCAATTGAATTGAGAGAATTGAAGCGACCTTCAGAGAAATTAGATTCATTCGAGACAGAGAGTGCATTACGATACAACTCAAGGGCTCCTTCATCCGAGTAATCAAACAATAAAATATCGCCGTACTGGTTGAACGCAGTCACCAGATTTGATGGAGTAGCATCTACAATTTTTGCGTTTTGGATAAATTCGTCCAGATAAATGAAAGCTTTATCATTGTCCCCATACAGTGAATATGTTCTCGACAAGTTAAGCATGACTGTATGATAACTCTCGACATCGTTTTGTTTTTGCGTGAGGACCTTTGCTCTTTCATAATACTCAATGGCTTGTCGATATTGATTTTCCACTTCATAAATATTGGCAATGTTATTCAGCTCAGCAGCAATGTTTGTGGACTTATTGCCAAGTTTAAAATCAAGCGCTTTTTGGTAGTATTGCAAGGCTAGCTTATTCCTACCCCAAGATCTATATACAAGGCCAAGGTTATTTAGCGCGTTGGCGTTGGACGGTGAATACTCTATCGCTCTTTTGAATATCTCTTCACTCCTGGAGTACTCTCCTAAATATGAGTATGCTAAGCCAAGATTATTGAATGCAGTAGAAGCGAGGCTAGAATCATCAAACTGAATTGCGAAGGATGAAGCCTTATTTATCAGGTCAATTGCCTTGTGAGGATATCCATTGGAAAGATATATATTTGCGATATTTAGAAATATTTGTGGTTGAGCGCTGATGTTTCCCAGAGAATTGTGCAGATTGAGGGCAGCTAGATAATATTGCTTTGCTTCATCATATTTGCCTAACTTTGATGCGCTCTGACCTGCATACTCACTAACTACAGCCAGCGAAAGGGTGTCTTGCATTCCACCTAGTATCGACAGCTGTGCTTGCGAGATCGAAAGACTTTTTTTGTAATCACCCGCCCTGAAATATATTGAGTGAATCATTTGAAAAGTGGAGAGTTGCCTATCTAGCGAGCCAATAGACGGAATTATTTTAGCCAGCTTATTTACAGTTAGTGTATCGGTAATCCACTGGTGCATTTTGTAGTCAATTTCTAGTAGCATCTCATAACTATATGACAACAAGATTGGGTCATCTAAATAAATGAAATACTTGGTTGACTCTCTAGCGTGAAATATGGCCGCTGAGTCTAAGCTCAAATTAAAACAGTCCTGACTGATGCTAAGATGAATACTTCCCAATGCCTTAGCTATATCTTGTATCAGGTGAGAATTCTCATTTCTTGAGACAACCTCCCATGCCATCTGATAGTATATCAAGCTGCTATCTTGATGATGATAGTTTCTGTGTAACTGCCCCATATTTTGAAATGTTACAACCATAAGACTATCATTATCTATCCTCGTTGCGATTTCTAATCCGAGTTTTGCAGTTCTAAACGCCTCTGTCGAATCGGAGAGTCGCATGTACCACTGGCTAGCAATCATGTTCATCATTAACTGCTGGGTTGCGTTTTTTGTGATGATTGAATCAGAGAGAATGGAATTAATTTCGATTCTCATCGAATCAAGAAGTCCCAGTGCTTTATAATTTCCGGCAATCTGGAATCGTCTATGACTTCTCTCAGCTAAATTTGACTCATATTGATTGCTACGTCTGAAATACTCAATTGCCCTTCTGTTGGAGCCAAGTTTTTCGTATGAAAGTGCAATACCATTGTAGAAACTAGACTCAGAGTCCCCATTCTCTCGATAAATGGATTTGTTATCAAGTCCCTCCTGAAAGTAGCGTATAGCATTCTGATAATTCCCGAGTTGAAAGCTGAGAATCCCAGCCTGACCATACATAGATTCAACGAATCCATAATCTGGAGCGTCAATTTCCTGCCTCTGACTAGCTGCTTTGAGGTAAAGTTCGATAGCCTCCTCGGTCCTACCTGAGGCCGAGAGCTCTTCTGCTGCGGTGGAAATTTGTCTTATTCGATTTATCTTCTGAGAAGTGCACGTGTACAACGACAAGAGTAAAATCGTTCCCAAAATTATTTTGGGAATTGTATTATACAAAACGATCCGAGTTGAGCGATTATTCTGAATATTCGCTCACTGATTCTGGTATGCCATCGCCGTCCTCATCAATACCATGTTCATCTATTTCTCCATCGCCATCATAATCGTAGTAAAAATGCTCGTATCCTTCCACACCATCTTCATCAAAAATGTAGATATTTAGGGACCCGTCACGAGTTGAATCAAATCCATAAAAATCGATTACTCCATTTTCATCCTCGTCGATTTTGATTGCATCATAATAATTATCATTGTCAATTGATGCACGATAAGCGTCTGGAATTCCATTCTCGTTTATGTCTAATGGTTCCCAGACTACTTCACCAGTATCTTTTGCCTGATTTCTACTAAGATCACTATACTTACCGTCATTTGCTTTCGAGATAAAATCGTTCACCTCCCGCAAATGAACGGCAAAATTGAGTCCCTGACCGTCATAACTGAAGGAATTAACACCTACCAATTGGCCCTTTCCATTAAAAAGGGGGCCGCCAGAATTTCCTGGATTAATTGGTGTTTGGGTCTGAATTACGTCTGCTTTGAAGTCAGTTTCCTTGTCATATGCCCACGAAAACCCAGATCGAATTTGACTGACAACTCCATAAGTGAATGACCAAATGTAACCTTCGGGATGACCAATAGAGAATACATCATCGGCAATTGAAATTGGGTCGATTGAGGCAATTTCAATTTTCTGGGGGATAGTGCTTTTCGGCTCAAGTTTAAGCATTGCTAGATCACGGTCAGGATCAATAGCAATAACATTGGCCAGCATTGCTACATCTGGGTCTAAGTCCTCTAGTTGTCCAATGTTTTTATCGTGTGGCCAAACTAACATTTGGTCCTGGCCAATCACAACGTGCCAGTTTGTCAATATATTTCCCTGCTCATCCAGTACACTTCCGGAGCCAAGAGATGTGGCATCCATTGCCACGAGTAGAACAACGCTTTTTACACATCGCTTATAGAGATCTGATCCTCCAAGCAATTGCCGTTTCCCCTGCCCCGCTTTTTGTGGATCATACCCAATAACTCTTTCGCCATTTTCACCAGAGGAAATTCTTTGGTAGCTTCTCGATTTCTTCATGCTCTTTTCAAATGGGGTCTGGGAGGACACACTACCCTTTTGCATGATCATGGGTTCTAAACTATTTAGATCAATGCTTTTCCCTTGGAATTGCCCGCCTAGACTTATTCCAACTAAAAGAAATGCGCATAAATAAACAACAATGATTTTCATATGGACTCCCTTACAATTGTATAAAACTTAAAACCAAGATGAATGACATCTGACTTTAAGCGTTCGATGCCTCCATCTTCACGAATTGTTAACGTTCTTCCAGGCTTTCAATATACTCTCCTTGCCACACAATCGAGTCTCTAGTGATTATTTTTATTGTGTGCGCTTCTCCATCAGCCCCCTGAGGAAGTACGATTATATTTGATAAATCAGAGAATTGGATTTTGTTAAGTTCGTTTCCACCCTCGTCATAGATTATCATCTGCCGATTGATCTTGATTGGCTGTTTTACCCAAATAGTATCATTGCTAGCCGAAACTTGGAGGCCTCCATTAGCAATTTTCTCAGCTGGAAGCACAAATCTAGATGGGTTTATTTTTTTAAAATCTAATGCTGAGGGACTCTCATTACCCCTAAAATAATTACCCAGAAAAACAATAGTGACGATTGCAGCAATACCAATAGAAGCGTATTCAAATATATTCGACTTGAAAAACGATAGTTTATCTGATGGAATGTTCTTTGTATTGGCATTCAATTCTTGGGGTTCTTGCCCCTCATTTTTGCTTGGATTTAAGGAGAATTCCTGATTCGCCCTCATTAATAGAGATTGAGGCGTCTTTTCTAGGATTGTCGAGTTGATATTTTTATAGCTCAGTATATACTGGCTGAACTTCAAAAAGCATTGATCGCACGTTTCAATATGCGCTCTATCTAAATTCTGCTCCGAGTTTGGATTTTTATCCTCTAATAGAGCTATGAATGCTTCTTCAGACAAATGACTATGACTCATGTCCTAATCCTGCCTTTCTTGCTCAAATTCATTTAAATAAACCTTTAGAAGATTCTTTAGTTTGGAGGTATCAATTTCATAGTCTTGAACTATATCAGGAAAATTCTGATTAGCAGTTTGACTTAGATCTTTCAATATTCTTGTAATAAATGGATATATTTCTTTTGCTGAATTGAAGTGAAGATCATCAATTACCATTTTTATCTGATGAGTAGTTGTAAGACTGAAAATTTGCTCTACAGTGAGATTCTCCTTCCAGTATAGCAATAAGATCCTTCTATCCGCAGTTCTCAAACTCACTAAGAGCTCATCCAAAAACTGTCTAATCTCACTCATTTCAGGTGATGTCGATGGATCAACGGAGTGTTGATCCATAATTTCATGTAGATTATTTGAATCCTCAGATTGTGACTTTCCAGTATCAATTGAGAGCAATGTTTGATTTGTAATCAGATCTATTAAGCCCTCTTGTGTTAAAGCAACTCGGATATCCTCGATCTGACCATACACATCCTCCTCTGAGTGTGTCACCTTCTCTAGGATTTGATCTATAGAAACATTTCTTCTCAAATAAAGGAACACTGCTTCATGATTTGAGGATAGAATTCGAATACATTTGGGGACATACCCAGTGTCACCAGTTTTCCATCTTACCCAATCTTTAAATGTAAAAGATGAGTTTAAGACAGTAATGATATACGTTGAGAATGAAGCTCCCTTTGATCCTTTATATGAACAACTCTTTCGCATGGCTTGATGGATCAGCCATATATAAGAATCAGCAACATCATCATCTACTCGAATAGTATATCCAGTTTTCGTACGGTATTCCCAACTATCCTCGCGGATTCCTCGATTGTTAAGCTTGGATGCAATAAAATAAATTTCATCACAAAATGCGTTCTGAAATTTTGCTGTTGCTATTCCATCCTCAGCACAAAGAGCTGAGGCAAATTTGGTGTCCTCGCTAGAAGCTCCACCCTGAATGTTTTCAGATTGATTCACTGTTATGGAATTTACCTTCATATGTATTGTAAACAACCAGATTGATGATTCCATTTTAAATGATATTATGAAAAAGGAGATGATCCCCCCTGAAGTAGAGGAGACCATTTCTTTTTTGCGGGTTAAGTTTGTCATTGGACTATTTATTGAAACGATTAATCATCCCAAAGACTTGAGGATTTCTTTTTTGGTGTGATTGAATGGTATGCCGTACTCCCACCATAATTGCTGGAAGTTCCTGAAAACGTATCATAGTCATGATAGGTTGTGCTCCCACCATAATTGCTGGAAGTTCCTGAGTTACCATCACTGAAGGATGAGTAACTTGTACTTCCCCCATAATTTGACGTGCTTCCTGTACTTCCATCACTTAAAGAATGATATGTGGTGCTTCCACCGTAGTTCGATGAAGTTCCTGTGGTTCCATCACTTAAAGAATGATATGTGGTGCTTCCACCATAATTTGATGACGTTCCTGTCAATCCATTATCAAATGAATGATATGTGGTATTGCTACCATAATTCGTTGAAGATCCATTAGAGGTTTGAGCCATAAGTGATGTTGAGATTACCAGGGTTAAAGCTACGATCAATTTCATTGTTTTCATTTTCTGTTCCTTGCGGTTTGATTTGATGTTCTTCATCTCAATTATCTTTAGACGGACACGAAAATTGTTTTTTTCATTTTATTATATTTTTTTAGAAAAAAGATTTTCTGGACTGGTAAATAATAGTTGTGAGACACGCGGACTATTCAGCATGGATTGAAAATAAGAAGAATTACAAATTCCATTTCCCATGTTTTGTGTAAACATAGGCTAATAAGATGAGCGAGGCGTCAAGTTAGTCTGTCCAAACGCACCCTACGGAATGGTCCTTCCGTCATCTTGTGCAAAAGTTGTTAGGTAGGGTTAACAGCAAGTAAGCCTCTAACTATTTGAGAGTCAGAGACTTACAACTTAGCATATATCTACGGCATTTAATATTTCTTGTAATAGGAATCCCCGTCCGAAGAACTACCGGTCTGATAATATGTATCCCCAATTTTTGTGGTTGAAGATTGCCATGTCTTCCCCCTTGATGTTGACCCTGTTGTGTAAGTGTTGTCACCAATCTTAGTTATTGTTGCTCTGGCACTATTACCATTAGAGCCACTCCATCTGGTAGTAGTCTGATTCCCTGTTTTTTGAGTGGAAGAAGAACTCCAACCACCATTACCATAAGTAGTCTTTGATGTGGTATACGTGTCACCAATTTTGGTGGTAACAGTATTATAAGGAGTACCGCTCTTATTAGTACCTGAGGTGTATGTGGAATTCCCCACAGAATACGAAGAAGTCCCGTAGCTAGTTTGACCCAATACAGCTGTCGAAATCATTAAAATCAGGGTTAAGATCAGATTCATTGCCTTCATGTCAGTTTCCTTTCGATTTGATTTACTGTTTTTCATCTCAATTATCTTTTGACGGACACGGAAATTCTTTTTTTCAATATTTTTACATTATTTAGAAAAAAAATGGAAACTGATTTAAAAGATACAGGTGGATGACTGCAATGCTCGAGGAGTAGGAAGGATAGCCTCCAATTAAAAATGCAAATCTTGAGATCTAAAAATTAGGGGTTTTAATTGATCCAGATTGGATCGGTTGGTTTTAACTCACCGGGTAGCTATGCCCAACCACTACAATGACTGGGTAGAACCACTAAAACCAGAGTGCACGTGCGATCATGAAAGGACCAAAAACACATACAAAAATTCCGAATAGCATAACAAGGCAACTGAATGCGCTTTGATGAAACGATAGTTTTGCAGACGGTATTAGTCCCTCAGCATCAGCTATTGTGAAATCTGAATTTTCACCTACTTCTGAAATAGAAGCAGGTGTTTCCTCGTTGGATCTTCTCATATTTTTTTTCTCTTTGAGTGGCTGCTTGTCTTCAAAAAATCGTGAAATTGCTGTATCTGGTAGTATTAGTATAACACCAGCTATTATCGACTGGACAATCATTTGGAATGGTTGTAAGTCCCCATGGGTATGTGAACCAGTCCACCCGATTACTAGTATCCAGGCAACGCCAGTATAATAGCGACCAAATATTCTGGATAATACTATAGCCCCGCCCAATAAAATTTGCCACATGATTACCATAACAATCTCCTTCTATTAAATATTTTTCGTCACGATCATCTATAGACGGATACTGAACTCACATTTTTTAGTATTATTTTCAATATTTGAATGGGGTAAGATTGGACGACCCTAATAGAATTTCCTAATGAGTAATGGTTTATTATATTGCATATTATTATTTTGACACAATCTCTGTAACCTACTGATTACCAGCGATTTATAAAGGGGTTGAAAATCCCCGTGTCTTGCCTCTGGGGTTTGAGGTTCACGGCCATTTGGGCTTTTGAATAACAGCGACGATGTGGACAATAGTGGACAACTGCAGCAATTTATTCCCAAGTAAGCCCCACATCCTCCCAGACAGAGACAGCCTCAGTTGATAGCCTGATCTTGACCCCAGGCATAATAGATTTTGAGTAGGCCACTAATTCTTTGTATATCAACACACGTTCGT
>Ga0307989_1001041_pt1 | contig 15816 bp, 13 predicted proteins | sample EllFjometagen185_FD_203164 | JGI IMG/M metagenome (GOLD analysis project Ga0307989, IMG submission 203164) | Marine microbial communities from Ellis Fjord, Antarctic Ocean - #185 | ecosystem: Environmental > Aquatic > Marine > Unclassified | place: Southern Ocean | collected 2014-10-08
TCGCTGATTTACGCTGATTTTTTATAGTTACTTTTTTCTGCGATTATCCGCGTTATCTGCGGGACACTATTTTTTTCTGTTTTTTTTATTTCCTGCATATCTCGCTGATTTACGCTGATTTTTTATAGTTACTTTTTTCTGCGATTATCCGCGTTATCTGCGGGACACTATTTTTTTCTGTTTTTTTTATTTCCTGCATATCTCGCTGATTTACGCTGATTTTTTATAATTACTTTTTTCTGCGATTATCCGCGTTATCTGCGGGACACTATTTTTTTTGTTTTTTTATCTCCCGCAGATCTCGCTGATTTACGCTGATTTTTTAATAGCTTTTTCTTACATCTATATGCGGGAAACATTTTTTAACCTATTCATTCTCCGCCTCTTCTGCTTTCAATTCTCTGATTGCAGGCTCAAAAGTTTCTGCATTCATCCACTTGCCTTCCCAAACGTAATAAAGGAAACGCTTAAAGCTATTTAGTGTTACAAGCAATACCGGAAGCAATATTAATGTTAATACCGTGGCAGCTGTAATTCCATAAGCAATTGAAACAGCCATCGGAATTAAAAACTGTGCCTGAAAACTTTTTTCGAGTATCAATGGCGATAAACCTGCTACTGTTGTAACAGAAGTTAAAAATATAGCTCTAAACCGTGATACTCCAGCTTCGTAAACAGCATCCTTAAATAGCATTCCTTCTTTCATGTATAAATTAAACTTACTTATTAAAACAAGTCCGTCATTTACAATTATGCCAATCAAAGCTATAACACCCATCATAGACAATATATTAACGGCTTGTCCGTGAAAATAATGCCCCCATGCAACACCAATCATACTAAATGGTATCAATACGAAAAGTAACATAGTTTGCCCAAACGACCTAAATGTGAATGTAATAAGAGCAATAATCAAAAAGAAGATAACCGGAAGAACCACTCCTGCCGATTTTGAAGTTTTTTCAGCCTCACGATTTTGACCTTCGTATTGCACTGTTACCGTTGGATATTTTGCAACAATATCAGGAATTATATTTACTTTTACGTCATCAAGAATTTCGGTAACAGAAGCCATTTCATTCATCATATCAGCCTCAACAATTATTTGGCGTTTAGCGTCAAGGTGGTTTATTGCAACAATACCTCTTTTAATTGTGTACGATGCTATCTCAGAAAATGGGACTTTTTGCTTATTGGAAGTTGTAATAAACATATTATCAAGGTTGTTTATTGATGACCTATCATACTCATTGTATCTAACCCAAATTTTCACCTCATCGCGTCCACGCTGTAATCGCTGAACTTCCTTACCAAAAAAGCCTGAACGTACCTGTCCCAACACATCTTGCAACGACAAACCCAACATGTATGCCTTTTGTTTAAGAACTACATTTATCTCTTTAATTCCCAGCTGATTATTATCGTTAACATCTTTTAATGCTGATAATTTATTAAGCTCGTCTTTAAACTCATCTTTAGCTTGTTCGAGTTCCACAAGATTATCACCAAGAAATGCTACAGAAATAGGTTTACCAAAACCTCCGCTACCTCCAAATGATATGGATTCGGCGCCAATAACTGGTCCTGTCTTTTTAGCTATTGCATTGGCAATTTCAAAACTTACTATGTTTCTAATTTCGCCTTCAAGCATAATAATATTAAGACTACCATCAGCTGTGGAAGGCCCAATTTTTTTTTCGATGTGAGTAATTACGTCTAATCCGTCCTTGCGTTTCTTTTTATAATCTTCGTTAACTTCCCAAGCCGCTACTTCTATTTTCTCAATCCAATTATCAGTAATAGATTCATTTGTACCAGCCGGCATTTTTAGTACGATACGGATATTATCACGCTCGATAAATGGAAAAAATGTACCTTTGATTATTCCTCCATTGAAAGCAGCAAGAGTTAATAATAACATAACCGTGAATATTGAAAAAATTAGGGCTTTGTTATTCAACGAAAATTTAAGGAAAGGGGCGTATGTTTTATCACGCATCCAGTACATTATTTTATCCATAGATCTACTCACAATATTAGTCGATTTCTTACCCCTAAGAGCCTTGGAATGAGCAAGGTGTGACGGAAGTATAATAACAGCCTCAATTAGAGAAACAGCGAGTGTGGCAATAACAACAAAACCCAATTCACTAAAGTACTCCCCAATTCTACCATCTAAGTAAAAGAAAATTGAAAATGCAATAATTGTTGTTAGTACTGCAGAAATAATAGCAGGTAGTACCTCCATAGTGCCATCAATAGCTGCACGAATCGGATTTTTACCTTTTTCGTAATGATGATAAATATTCTCAGCTATAACAATTCCATCATCCACCAATATACCGATCACCACAATCATCCCGAAAAGGGAAATTACATTGATTGTAACATTGTAAATATTAGCTAAAATAAACATCCCAAAAAATGAGATAGGTATACCAACAGCAACCCAAAATGCCATACGTGGATTTAAAAACAATGATAAAAGTAATAATACAAGCAAAATACCCACGGTTCCATTATTTACCAATAACTTCCTGCGCTCAAGTAGGTTAACCGACCTATCTTGTACTGTAATGATACTTATACTAGGGTTGTTTAGCATAAACTCATTGATATATTTCTTTACACTTTCGGATACTCCCAAGAAGTCTTCAGTATTGGTTGATAGCACTTCAATTTCCACAGATGGTGAACCATTAATTTCAATTCTATTTGGATTTTCGGACCATCTATCGGTAACCACGCCAACATCCGACAACCTTATTGTGTTACCAACTTTATCTGATTTAACAATAATATTATCAATATCATAGCTATGATAGTTTTTATACCTACCTCTAATCAGGTATTCTTCATAATCGGTTTTTATCTTACCACCTGTAATATCAATATTTGCTCTTCTAACTGCAGAAGCAACCTCGTCAAATGTGAGATTATACTTTCGTAAATTATTTTCGTTAAGGGCAATTTCTATCTCCTCATCAGGAAAACCTTTTAGTTCAACTTTTGAAATTCCGTTAATAGCTCTCAGGTCATCTTCAATACGCCTGGCAATTTCTTTTAGAGATCTCAAATTGATATTATCGCCACTCACAGCAAATGTTGTAACAGGATTTAGATTTTCGTTTTTAAAAATAACAGGAGGCTCCATATCCACAGGGAACGAACTAATTCGATTAACGGCATTTTTTACATCTTCCAGAGCAACGGAAACAACATAATCTTTTTTAACTTCAACGGTTATAACTGCTGAGTTTTCGGAAGAAACCGAAGTAATACGTTCCAAGCCAGAAACGCCTCGTAGGTTATTCTCAATTTTAAGTACAATACCCTCCTCCACTTCCTGAGGTGATGCTCCTGGATAAATTATTTGAATATTAATAATATGGCTTTCCGATAAGGGGAAAAATGATGATTGCAAACTAAATAGAGCAATGGAACCAAAAATAACAAAAGCAAAAATGAAAACATTTGTTGAAATTGGATATTTTATAAAATATGAAATTATTTTTCTCATGATATTGTTTTATGGAGTCATGAATCAAGAATTAGGACTCAAGACACATAAGTATAATATTATCTTTACTACCTAGCCTATTTTGCAGATAAAACAGGCTTTACTTTTAGCCCAATAAACGAACCTGGGATATTTTTATCAAGAATCCTGAGCCCATTTGGCAGGTCCTTTACAATTAATGTTTTTTCAAGAGATCTAACAGTATTAATATCTACTTTCTGCAAAGTGCTATCATTATTTACATAATAAATCCAGCTATTCTCAAAAACAAGATTTCTGGAAAGTGAGTAAACATCAGTTAAGGTTCCGCTGAAGATACGTGCATTTGGGAACATTCCCTCTTTAATTCCCTCACCGGTGGTTTCTATAAAAACAGAAACAGTTTGTGTATTTAAGTTAATGGCCGAATTTATTCTTGATACAACTCCTCTCCAAACATTATTATTTTCATGTGAATATATTTCGGCTATATCACCAATTTTGACAAGTGCAGCTTCTGAGGCAGAAACCGATAGCTCAAGTTCATAAACACTTGTGTTACTGAACGAGCCAAGCTTTTGCCCCGAGCGCACTAAACCACCAGGGTTGATATTCGACTCAGTAACAATTCCTTTATATGGGACCCTTAATATATATTTATCAAGGCGTGCTTCAAGATTTTTAATATTATAATACGTGGTAAATACTTTACGTCCGGTTACAAAAAACTTTTCCTTTTGTGTGTTTGTAACAGGAAGCTTAGGAATGGGGCGGTTAACTACTATTGAATTAAGGTAATCATCCCATTTTTTTTGTTCGTCGGGAAATTCGAGTTTAATATCGGGCAGCATTGATGTTACAAGACTCTGGAATTCACTTTTTTGTGCCATTAAGTTCGCTTTAAACTCCTTGTCATCTATCGAAATAAGTAGCTCGCCCTTTTCATAAACCTGACCTGTTCTAAAGTCTTTGGGTGTAGGTTGCAGCACTCCATTTACCTCGGCAAAAATATCTAATCTATTTTTAGCACGTATTTGGCCTGAACCTTCAACTACTAAAGGCAAATTTGTATTTTTTACTTCAGATATTAATGCTACGGTAGTTTTTTGTACAGCTTTGCGTTTGGGTGGCTTTTTAAGCCCCGATATATATGAATACCCAAAAATTCCGGCAATTAATATTGCAATTGCTACTATCCAAGTTTTTCTTGCTTTCATTTTATTACTTTTTAGAGATACTATCATAACACGTTATGATAGACAATTCTTAATCCTTATTTATTCCGACTATTAAAAAAATCATATCTATAATTAGTTGCACCTACAACTTACTTTCCAATTCAAAAATCCGCGTTGTTATCTCTTTCAAGAAAGCAACAGCATTTGCTATTTCTTCATCTGTAAAGCCTTCTTGCATTTCATTCTTAATACTTTCAAACAATGGCTGCAAGTTGTCAAGAAGCTCTCTCCCTTCCTTTGTAAGGTACAAAGAGTTAACCCTTTTATCTTCCCTATTATTAACGCGAACAACCTTATGATCCTTTTCAAGAACATTTATTGAACGTGCAATTGAAGTTTTATCTCTATCAAGTTTTTCAGCTAACTCCTTTTGGCTTATTCCCTCATTACACGACATAATTTTAAGAATAACCAATTGCTCGTGTGTGATAGAAAAATTACTTGCATGCATAGATTTGGTAATAAAAAGAGCCATACGATGCGCACTCATTCCAATCCATCTGCCAATAAAATCCTGATCAAAATTCTTCATCATTAAGTTGTATATACATCTAATTTGCGGCAAAGATATATTTTTACTTGTAGATGAAATAATTTTTTAGGAAATTAATAAAAAATTAACATTATTCAACTAGTTCGTTTTTGAGGTGAGTTTTTCACTTAAGTATTTTAACGAATCTTCATTAACTCCTTTTGAAATTAAAAACAATGACAATATTGATATATAATGCCCTATATCATTATAATTCATATATATAGGTGAAATACTAATCTTTAAAACCACACAAAATGCAGCAGCAAAAGAAATAAGTATACCATATGTTATATTTGCCGGTAATGTTTTAAAAAAAAGCATATTTCCAATAACAATAAATCCAATCATGCTTATGGCCGTATCTATTACCATATAGTCGAAATTAGCATTTTGAATAGCAAAAAATAACAACATAACTGATTTAAGGATAAATATCAGTTTGATGGATAAATTATTATTATTTTGATAAGCTGCAATTTGTGCTGATATTAAGGAAATTGAAAACAAACTCCAAGATAAAAATCTATACTGTTCTCCAACATCAGGAAATCCATGGTAAACTCCACCTACAAAAGCAGAAAATCCCATAAAAAGAAAAAATAAGCTCCATATTTTACTAAGCTTACGATGTTGAAAATAAAAATAGAATGCAAAAACACCTAATAATAAATTACTTACCATAAAAAATCTAATTATTTAAATGCCAATTATTTAAATTAAAGCTTGCAAAAATAAAAAAAAATTCTATTGGCTTATACTACAACTTATCCTCCGATATTCCATAAACCTCATTGGGCTCAAAATTTCCAGTGGGCTCAGGATGTACAAGTACGTCATATGTATTGGGAATTGCTTTTCTTATTTCATTTTCCACACTGGTTGACAACTCATGTGCTGTTTTAAGACTAACACCTCCATCAATTTCTATATCTATGGCAACAATATATTGATGCGCCATCTTCCTAACTCTAATTCTGTGTGGATTTGATACTCCACTCACATTTTTTGCAGCAGATATTATTTTTTTATAAATCTTAGGATCATTTACACCATCCATCAAATCTAAATTTGTTTGCATAAATATCCTCAAAGCAATAAACATTATGTAAATACTAACTGCAAATGCAGTAATTAAATCAATAATTGAAAGGTTAAAAATAAATGTAAATATCAAGCCTATCAGTACCGACAATGATATAATTACATCATTTTGCATATTTTTTGAATTTGCGATAAGCATTTGACTATCCGTCGACTTACCTATCTTTCGTAAATAGAATGCCAAGGCATATTTCCCAAAAATGGATAGTAGTATTACATAAATTGCTATTGGATCAGGGACTTCTGTTTTAGTATGATATAAAAGTTTTTCGGTGGTAGAGATAGCCAGTTGTGCACCAGCAAAAAATATTATAAATGCTAATAGTTTTGTTGCAATTGTATCAGCTTTATTATACCCGTATGGGTATTTCAAGTCAGGAGGTCTTCCAATAATATGTGCTGTAAATAAGGTAATTAAAGATGTGAGCACATCACTTGCCGAATCAATACCATCAGCAATTACCGCAAAACTACCTGCCATAATTCCAACAACAATTTTCAAGGCTGATAGTATTGCATTCCCAATTACTGCAACCCATGAGGCAACAATGATTTTTTGTTCTCGTACTCCAATAGCCATACTACATTTTTTTTCAAAAATATAAAAAGTTAGTTTATGTTATTAAAGAAGGGTCTATTAATTCCTTTTATTTCAATAAATAAAGATAATGAATTATTAAATCCCTCTTAACTTAAATACCACATAATCAATTTCACTTTTAATGTATATTTGCATTTTTTACATTTTGACATAGTATGGATAGCATGTTAAATCAAACATATTTTTTTAAATTCATAAAATTCGGAATTGTTGGGTTTTCTGGTTTATTTATTGATTTCGGTGTTACGTATATTGCAAAGGAGCATCTAAAAATTCCTAAATATATTTCAAATGCCATTGGATTTCTTTTAGCAGCAACTTCTAATTATATACTAAATCGCGTATGGACCTTCCAAAGTACAAACCCTGAAGTAATGGTTGAATTTACTGAGTTTTTTTTAATATCTCTTATTGGGCTTGCAATAAACACGTTATTATTATGGATATTAGTAAGTAAATTTAAAGTGAATTTTTATCTGGCTAAAGTTTTTGCAATTGGCTTAGTAACTTTATGGAACTTTTTTGCAAATGCATTTATTACTTTTAATCCTGAGCGCTTAATTCAATAATACGTTAATACAACATTTTAGCCTGTATTTTTGTTATCATATTTATATTTTAAGAAAAGTAATGCAAATATGGGAGCAAAACTCACCATTTTTTACAGAAGACATAAAAAAGTATGATATTGGTATTGTTTTGAGTGGAGATCTTGTTGATTTTGATATATATAGTACAAATAATATAATTGTACGAAAAAGGAATTCATTTGATTTTTTATTTATACCATCTGCATTAAGTCTGTATCAGTGGGATTTGCTAATACATGAGATTACCGGTTTTTACATATATGGTATTGCAGGTTATGCTTAAAAATGATAATTATTATTAAGGATTGTTTTTTTTGGTTTACTCGAAACTAATATTTAATTCAATCGTATTATAAAGGTTGTATTTGCAATTAAACAGTATTAAAAACAAACTTGAATTGCATTTGGTTCATCTTTCATGGGTAAGGGAAATAAGACTGAAAAAAACTATCCAACAGAAGTTATTATAAATCACTAATAGATAATAAACAGGAAAGTGCATTTTTAGCTGATATGGATGGAGATATACTCTTGGTTAATAGTAAAGCCGAAGATCTTACCGGTTATCCCGAGGATGACTTCCTAAATTTTAAATTACGAGAAATATTTGTTACGCTTGCAGGTTATGATAACCATTTAGACTCTAATGATATACGAGAATTTAGTAAGGATTTATACTTAATAAAGTCGTCAAGTTATCTTATTCCCGTTTTATTTCAGCTTACTGAAATTGAAGGTGGTAAATTATTGGGGTATGTTAAGTCCATATTAAATAATAGCACAGTACTAATTGATAAAGCTATTGCCTACTGTCGTAGTATGTTTGTTGATGTGAAAGTTAAATCAGGTGATAATCAAGGTGACATAGCTCTAATTGAACTACCTCTATTTACTAATGCTGCTATACCTGAAGACAAATCTGAATCAATAGCCCCATCAAATGGGATTAGAAAAAAAAGCACTAATAATAGAAGATGATAAGTTAAATGCAATTATTTTGAAAAACCATCTTCAGCAATTTGTTGATACAACAACAGCTTTTTCAGGAAACGAAGCCCTTAATATTATTGAAATGATGGATAATGATGGTAATGACTTTGATATTATATTTACAGATATAGGTTTGCCAGCACCTTGGGATGGTATTACATTAAAAGCTGAAATAATTAAGAAGTTTGTGAGCTCACTTTGATATTTGTTATTCTAGTAATTGAAATTATTATCTATATTTCTTGAAAGAAAGGAATTAATAGACTCCCCTTTTAGTATTTCTACTTTTTGTGGTTCTGCTGCTATTTTAATGGTAATATTACTTTATAGTTCTACTAAATTCGTAGTAGAACCCTTTTTTTCAATCAAACACAATATTCTATTATGGGTTTGTATAATTCATATACAGTAAGCATTTACAATACACATCAAAATAATATTTAGACAATAATTCAGTATTGTATGGTTGTTATAAATAATTTATTATCTTTGTTTGCATACTTGATAATTTATGAATACGTCCAATACGCTAATTCTTATCCGACAACTTATTAAGCTGTTTGTCATGGTAATATTGATGGTGATTTTTTAGATTATATGTGGGTAAAAAGACCGTTGGATTTAATTATTCGTAGTGGAGGTGCTAATCTAACTAGTAATTTTTTACCTTTACAATCGGGTTTTGCCCGACTTTACTTTTTAGATGAACTTTTTAATGATGTCAAGTTGGAAACTGTAATAGGTATTATGGATGGATTTAATGACCTTAATAGGAAATTTGGTGATTAGCATTAGTAATCAAAAACTAAACCGCAATGCAATGGGCAAATAAAATTCATGAAGTTGTTAGGGATTACCCTAACTTTAAAGAATAATTTAACTAAAAGAATAAAGTTATGAAAAATATCGCACTTAGTATTCTCATTATTTTTACAGCAATAATCTCTGTATCAGCACAATGGACTAACAACCCTCTTGAAAACACTGTAGTAAATAACTTAAGTGGTTCGCAAGTAATACCTAATATTGCATATGATGAAGCAGGAAATTTTTATGTAGGATTCTTTTCAAATGATTTTGGTAATTACAACATGCGTTTACAATATTACACTTTTGATGGTGTTGCTCAATGGAGTACAGGCGGCATAATTGTAAGCGACCATAATCAATATGGTTGGCTTACCGATTGGGATATGACTACTGACAATAATGGAAATTGCATTTTGGCATTTAACGATGCACGCAATGGAAATGCCGATGTAAATGTATATGCAATTTCGCCATCTGAGGAATTCTTATGGGGTGATGATGGAATTACTCTTTCTACTGCTACTGATGATGAGTTTGTACCAAGCGTTACTGTAACTTCCTTAAATAATGTAATTGTAGCATGGACGCGATACACGGATTCAGAATATGAAATAATAATGCAAAAAATAACACCAGAAGGGACTCTTGCATGGGGCACATCCGGAATTACTTATCAAAGTGGCTTTGAAGGCTATACCGGAGCACGTGTTCTTGGGGTAGATGATGACAATTATTTAATGGGATTTTACAAGGAAACTGGTGTATTTCCTGCTTTAGTAAGGCATATTTACGTTCAAAAATTTGATGAATCAGGCAATGCAATGTGGTTAACTGATGTATTGGTAAGTAATGCAAATGGAATATCAGCATTTAACAATTTCAACATTGCATCTGATAATGCCAACGGAATTATTTTAGCTTGGACAGATGACAGAGATAGTGATATGAATATTGATGGAGCTGTGCAACGTGTTTTAAGCGATGGGACAATATTATGGCCGGCAAATGGCTCTGAAGTTTCTACAGCTAACAATTATAGTCACCAAAACGTACAAATACTTGGTATTAACAGTAATGATGAAGTGTTGGTTTCATGGAGCAAAAAAAATAGTAATCAAGATCAAACAGCAATTGCAGGTCAAAAATTTTCGGTACTTGGAGTGCAGCAATGGACCACCGGTGGTATTGAATTTATTCCAATGAATTCCTTTATTTCGGGTACTGTTGGAGGAGCAGTTTTCGACGGTACAAAAGCAATGATAATATATGATGAATTTGTTGCAGGTTCATTCTATTACTCAAACATTAAGGCTCTAGCAGTGGATGATTCAGGAAATATGATTTGGACACCCACCACCACATTAATGGCCGCCAGAACAACTCAAAAAGTACATATTGTTAATTCGAGTATTTTTAACGACCAACTTATTATTACTTGGGAAGAGTCTGGCGAAGATATTTATATGCAAAATGTATTTATTGATGGCTCAATGGGAAGCATGCCTGTTAGTAACGATGCAACATTAAGCAATTTAACCATTAATGGAGAAACAATATTTGATTTTAGCCCCAATACGTATTATTACGAAGTAGATGTTCCTGAAGGGCAAACAATTCCATATATTGATGCTACAGCCAATAATATTTTTGCCAGTATCGAAATAACACAAGCTTCGGCTATTCCTGGTGATGGAATAATAATTGTAACTGCAGAAGATGGTACTACTGAATTAACTTATTCGGTACACTTTAACCTTATAACAGGCATTAATATTACTAAAAAAATACAAATTTCTGTATACCCTAATCCTGTTGTTAACGAACTCTATTTTTTGGGTCTTGATGATGATGTTCAAATAGATATTTATAACCTTATGGGCAAAAAAGTTATGACAGCAACCAACAATAAAGATCAAGCAATTGAAACTAATTTTTTGAACGAGGGCATTTATTTTGCAATAATACACCAAGCAAAAGATGAAGCTATTTCAGTAAAATTCATAAAGAAATAGATTACTAAAACTTAGTAGAATTGATCTTGTAAAAAAACTGTTATATACTTATATAGTATTTTTACACAAATTTACAAAAAGTTAAAATGTTAATATATTTTATTGGATACATTGCCGCAGGAAAAAATAAGTGGGGGAAAAAATTAGCAGAAGAATTAAACTATAATTTTGTTGATACTAGAGAAATAATGGAACAAAAATCAGGTTTAAGTTTTGCTGAACTTTTACAAAACAAAGAACTGTATATTAAACTAGAGCAAGAAGCTCTTTCTGAAGTATCAGTATTACAAAATACCGTTGTAGCTACAAGCGAAATGCTTCCTTGCAGAAGTCATAATATGGAAATATTAAATAAGACAGGTAAAACATTTTACTTAAAATCTGGCTTAGGATGTATTATGATGAGAATTGCAAAAAAAACAGATAGCATTCCATATTTAAAAGGTATGGAGCCAAATTTTATTCCTGATTTTATTAGAGCAGAACTAAATAACAAGAAATTATTTTACGAACAGGCAAATGCTAGTTATTTGGCAAGGGAACTAAAAATGGAGAAGCTTCTATCTCTTTTAAGTCTATAAATTAGCTAATAACTATTTCAACTCATGCTTTAAATTAAAAGTGGTTGTGTTTTGAAGTTTAATTGGAATTAGTTAGTTAACCTCAACATCCAATTACCTGGTTCAAAAAGTTCAAACTCAAATACCACACCGTATTGTTTTGAGTATAATTTATTCCAAGTACGATATGTTACTTTAAAGGTAGCAGGGTATATAATGCTATTAAAATCAATTGTTTTTCCAATTATTTGATATGAACCATTTGTAGAGGCAATTACTAGATTCTCAATAGTAGAATTAATTACTCCATTCATGTATATTTCTATACTTAATTTATTTTTATCACCAAATTTTTGAAAAGAATATTTTTGAATATTACGTGATTGCAGTATTGATGGCGGCGGCGGAATTGGTCCCATATAATTATCATCTTTCCATACACCTGCCTGCAAACTGTCTTTTCCATTATACGTAAACTTATATATCCCTTCACCACTACGTTTACCAAATTCCCATTTGCCAATATACTCATCACCCGTAGCCCAAGTGTAAGTTCCAATACCATTAGGATATCCTTTATAAAAACGACCTTCGTACGTATCTATACCTTTTGCGATACCTTTACCATGTGCAAGACCTTTTTTACATTTACCAAAATAACTATCAGAAATTTCGGGTAGCAACACTTTACAATTTTTCTGACTAAGCATTATATTAGGAGCAAATAACATGCTTGAAAACAAAACTATACCTATGATTTTTCTCATTTCATTAATATTACTAATTTCACTTCAAAGATAGAAAAATAAACTATTACTATTTATTACTGATATATTTATTGTTTAAATAACTTAAAATTGCGAGATTCATTTCCAGCATCCATATTAAACACATACATTCCTGACTCTAATTCAGGGATATGGATTCTTTCTATTCCCTTTACTGATTCTAATCTGGTCGAATATACCTTCGCACCCATCAAATTGTAAACATTACAAACAATAGATGCATAGTCAAAATTTGGTAATTTAACATTTATAAAATCAGTAAATATTGTTGGGTAAACTTTTATTTGATCTAATAACTCACTATTCTCTGAAATTGCATCAGGGTTGCCACCAAATACTAATTGGTCATAATATCCATTGGCATCAATTGTTCCATTATCAGCATACCATGATAATTTTAAGTTTCCATAATTTTCATAATAATTGGAGGGTAGCTGTATGTATATTTCAAACTCACCATAGTTAACCGTACCTAGTCCCTCAACTAAAATACTATCCTGAACTTCAATATCCACAGATGGTCCTTGATTGCCTAATGTTGTACGTATGTACTGAGGTGCAAATATTTTAAGATTAACTGTTCCGTTAAAATCAGATTGCAGGCTTCCATCATTTTTATCTATAATTTGTCCTGTAAAAGTTAAAAAACTACCTGGCGAAATAGTATCAGTATAATCTTCAATTTCAACGTCGTTTAATGTTATTGCATTTACGTTATCCTCTGGAAAATGTATTTTTAATGCGGGGTCGCCAAACAATACCCATTTAAGATCATTTTCACTTTCAACACTCCGCATCATTAGGTCGCCAAATCGCAAATTACTCTGTGTGTTATTGTCTGTAAATTTTTCAATTACTGATTTATTAAAAGAGAAGTTAGCGTGAGCATATGTAACACGTGATGTACTTATTAGTGCAATTGCCCCAGTTTCATTCATGGTAATAATATCCTCTCCAAGTGAAATAACATCAGGGTCGTCAAAGTGTGCAACATCTGCAGATGCTATTACCCAAAGTGGCATCTTATTTATATTAGTCCAATTAAACAAATCTTCTTTTGTTAGAATTTGCTCTTCAGATAAGCCCTCTTCACCCCCATGCCCTGTATAGTTTGCATAAAATAATCCATCATTGGTTTTATCAGTTATAATTGTGTTAACTTCAGGATACCGTGGGCCCTCATTTGTTTGAATAAGTTCAAAAAAATCATTATAACACTTGCTAATATTCATTTCAGGGGTATTTGTTTTAACAATTTCGGTTAAAGCTTCGGCTTGATTTAAATGTAGATTATTGTCACCATTATCAGCAATAAAAATCATTTCATTTATCCAAGCTCCAGGTGCTACATCTGAATTATATGTTTGTATTTTATTAACTACATCACTAGCACCCTCCAGGGTAGAAACAGGAATCCTTCCAACAGCAAGCAGCATTTCACCTCCATTTTCCATATTACTTAATACAAAAAATTGATCGCTGGCATATGATGTAACTATATTAGATGATGAAAGGCTTTCAAATGTAGGAACAAAATTAGTATTGTTTTCTACACGATTTAAATAATCATAAGAGGCATCACCAAATAATAACAAATAATTTGGTTTGCTTTCAGTTTCAGCATTTTCCCTCAAATATTTTAAAAAATTTCTAATTGCACTTATATCCTGTGCACCTGATGAAAACTCATTATAAATATCATCAACTATAACAACAGACGCCAACAATTCACCTTCATTATTATGAAAATCAGCCAACTGATTAGCAGCATCCAAAAACAAAGGATGTGTAACAATAAGGTAATCAGGAGATGTAATTGCATGTAAATTTTGATTTTGCATTTGCTCTACAAACTCAACAGAGTAGTAAGTATTACCATTAAAAGAATGAAATTCGAGAAGACTATCTGTTTTTAATTTATAAGAAACATAATCTGAAAATAATTCCAATTCTAATTCTCGAACATTCATAGGGCTAGTAACGTTCCATATTTTAAGTTCTTCAGGAAGTTCGCTATATAAATTAAACTGGGTTACTTTATTTAACCCGATATTATCTGATGAACGAAATGACATTTGGTCAGCTACCAAACCTGTTTCCATTTTTAATTCCATCTCAAAATAATCAATCCAAGCTTGTGCTGAGTCATTTGGCTTATCATATACAAATGCTACTTCTATATTTTCACCACCCACCGAGCACAACGAATCAAAAATAAACGGGCGATATTTAGTGTATTTATCCGGTGATGGAGGTATATTGATAGTTCTATATAATTCACCATTTATCTTAATTTCAAATTGACTAGCTTCGGAGCATTTAGCTGCAACTACTACTTTAAAATAGTTTGAATCATTTTGCAGTGTATTAACAGTTTGCAGATTAAATACAATTTCTGAATCTTCCGAAAAGTTTTCACCTAACCAAATTTTTCCCGATTTTGTTGGGTTTACTAACTCCATATCATGACTAATTAACATATCATAATAATCTGGAACAGCAGTGGCATCAAGATAAGTGCTTTGTTCATTTTGAATACGTTTTCCCTCAACAGATCCAACCGTTAAAAAATAGAATGTTTTTTGAGTGTAAATATTCATAACATGGCTATATATATTTGTTTCATCATTATGTTCCCAAATATCAGGTTTCTGAGCGAAAAACAGAATATAATCCTGAGGATCAAATACCCCATCTTCATCACCAATTACTTGTATGGCAAGTGGCTGTATATCTGTATAATAACCTTCATCTATAGACTCAGGTAGCATCCCAGCAGGATTTCCAAAAATTGCTAAATATTGCGGGTTAATATTCCCAACATCAATTCCATAACTTTCGAGATCGCTGTAGGATATTTTATGAACACCAGTTTCTTCAACCGCAATTTTATACCAGTCTCCAGTTGACAAGTTTGAATTTTGTTGTGTAAACAGTGTAAAAGGAATAAAAACAAATAGAATAATAGCTAACTTTTTCATAACATTTTGATTTATTTATGAGTCTAGTCTAAGAACAGGCAATTTTCACAAAAAGAGTTATTTTGAGGGATATTTTAATTTTTTGAAATTCAGTGATGCCTTAGCATCAGT
>Ga0307989_1001042_pt1 | contig 15816 bp, 12 predicted proteins | sample EllFjometagen185_FD_203164 | JGI IMG/M metagenome (GOLD analysis project Ga0307989, IMG submission 203164) | Marine microbial communities from Ellis Fjord, Antarctic Ocean - #185 | ecosystem: Environmental > Aquatic > Marine > Unclassified | place: Southern Ocean | collected 2014-10-08
CGCTTTGGCGCTGGTATACTCGGTAAAAGGGCATTAGAAAAGGTTGAGAGTGATAGGGGTGAAAAATGGGTTGTTGATGGTATTAGAAACCCTGCTGAAATTGAAGAATTACGTAAAAATACCGATTTTATTCTAATTGCAAATACTGCACCAGAAGATTTGATAATTGAACGTATCTTCTCTCGTAAAAGGTCTGATGATACATTAGATAAAAATGAAATTAGAAAAAAGCTACGTCGAGAAATGGGAGAAGGAGAACCAGAGGATGGACAGCAAGTTGGAAAGTGCATAGAAATGGCTGATTATGTATTTGAAAATGTAATGGGGATGGATGAAGTTGAATCTGCTTTCAAGGAGTTGTATGATAAAATAACTTAGCTTATTAAATTCAAATTATGCCTAAAAAAGAAGAAAGACCAAGTTTCGAATCTGTTTACATGGATTTTGCTAAAGCTATTTCAAGAAGGTCATCTTGTAATCGATTAAAAGTGGGAACAGTTATCACTTCAACTGATTTCAGAAAGGTTTTAGCTGTTGGTTATAATGGTAACGCAGCAGGACTCACTAATGGGTGTGATCGAGAAGAACCAGGAAATTGTGGATGCTTACACTCGGAAGAAAACGCCGTAATAAACTGTGATTCCCCTCGTTACGTAGAAAAATATGTATTTGTTACTCACTTGCCATGTATAGCCTGTGCAAAAAGACTAATTAACTTGGGTAATGTGACAAAGGTATTTTTTGATACTGATTACCGAAAAAGAGATTCCATTCAAGCACTTCTTACTGCAGGAATGCAAGTTTTCAAAATTGAAGGTAATAAGGTAATCGAAGTACGAGAATAAAGGGAAAATTAATCACCTATCTTAATTTGAAGTTCTTTTAGTAATCGACTAAGTTTTTTGAAATCACCCTTATAGCAATCACGAATCTCTTCTAATTCTTCCTCTGATAGATGTGGAGCTACTTTAGCATGAGTTAAATATTGTTCAATATGCAACTCTTGATCATCAAGGGTAATATATACAGGTGGAGCAAGAATCAAAGCTTCACCTTGAACTGCGCCTTGTAATGGTCGTACCCCTTTTTGAATAGAAACAAATTGGCGATAACCAGGAATAGATAATGTGTATCTAACGACAAACGAACCAGTCTCACCGATTTGAGTTACAACCATGCCATTCATAATAAAACCAAGCCTACCTGAATTACTCTTCTCACCTCCTGGAAAAAAAGTAACACCAACATTACCAAATGCTTTATTTATATTTTCATCAGATTTTAAACTAAGTGAAAAAGCAAATGCTTCCTTATCTAAATGCAATTTCATTGGAGATTCAAAAACATCTATCTGTTTTTCTTCTATAAATTCGTCAAATATCGCATCCCAACGCTTCTGATCTCTTCGAATATTTTCAAGAATTATATATAATTCATTATTATTTCCAGAAAATTTTATTGCTTGTTTTTCTTTATTAGTAAAATAATTACTAACCAATTCGTTTTTAAGTAGAGATGATCTCCATGCTTCATGAGACTCTGGCATATTTGAATCCATACCCGTAGAATGATCAAATGTCATTAAAGGTTTGGATGTACCAATGTAATGAACTGAAGAGTTAGCATATCTTTGAACATCCTTTACAAGTAATTTATGTGCATCGGAATCATGTTGAAGATCAATAGATCTTTGTACAAAATTCATTTTTGTAAGAACTTTTTGCACAGCTTCATCAAGTATAAAATGACGTTCGGTGACATCATCAGTATGAATAAGTGCCTGTTTTAATTCTTCAAATTCTTCAGGTGTTAAATCATTTGAAAGATGTTGCAATAATTGTTTATCTGCAAGCATTGAAAATAAATTATCCTGAGATCGATCTGACATAAGTTGTGAAAAATTAGTCAATTCACCTAGGCTTTTGATGGCATCTAATTCTTTCTGCTCTTCTGTATTTAACGCAAAAAATAGAATGTCTTTCATAGATTGTAAATACCTTGCCTCAGCCTGATTCACAAAATCTTTTGCAATAACGGCCAAAGAAGCTTCATCAGGTGCATCCATTAGTTGTGCTAACTCTTCTTCTGTAAGAGTATTTGCTAGCAATGGATTATTAATGAATTCATCTTTTCTTGCTTGCAATGCTCTATTGGAAAATTCAGGACCAAAATTATTAACAAAATCTCTTAACTGCTGTTTAGAAGTCATCTTACTAACAAAAGCTTTTTCTTCATCATTCAAATACATGCCGATATTTCCAACATCTTGTCCAGCAAGTAGCTCCTGTTTACTAAGATCAAAACCGATATCTGTATGATGATAGCTCGGTGTTCTTCTAACCTCCTCAGTATTGTCCGGCTTAAAAGTATTTTCACCTAATTTTACAATATCCTCACGAAATACAACAAGCATAGAAATTAAGAAAATTGCAAAAACGACAATCCCAATTCGTGGTACTAAGTGGTCAATTTTGGCTCTAGTTTGTAATTGTTGATAAAGAGTCTCAGCTTCTTTATTTGGAATAGATAAATCAGCACTACTACATTCACTTATAATTTCTTGAAAAGAATCTTTAAAACTTTTTTCATCCATCAGATTCTCAATTGCTTTTAAGTTAACATTTCTTCTCACTTCGGATGTCCAATCTTTCAAAGCAAGAGGATTCTTATTGTCTTCATCGATTTCAGATTCAAGTTGTGCAATAAATTTTGTAGTAAATGCTTCTGAACGTTGTTCAAACCTACTAAGTGAACTTTGTTTATCCTTAAGTTTACGGTTTGCAGTTATAAATTCTTTCTTTATTAAACCAATAGCAATATTAATAGCTTTACGCTGCTCTACTACTTTTCCTCCAGATTTCTTTTTATTAACCGCTACTAACTCTTCCTCTTTTCTTGTTAATCTACGCTTTAAGTTTACAATTTGAATTTCAAATGTTTGAACAGCATTTCGACATTCATGACATTGATCTCGGAGTGATATAACACAATGAACCATTAATCGTAATGACTCTAAAGCCTTAAGATCATCTTTCATTGAAGGCATAATTTCATCTTGTTCATTCAAAGAAGTTTCAACAGAATATTTGTCTTCAGTTTTTCCTATCTTTGCGTCAGCCTGATCAACACAAGTTACCTCTGCAACAAACCTAGGCTGCATTTGTTGTACTACATCATTAATTCTACCAAGTATTCCTTGTAAATATTCTTCAAACTTACCCGTTTGACCATCGCTTAAGTATTTCTTAATATCAACAAAAATTGGCAGGTCATTAAGACTATCTGCATGAGTACTTAGTTGTTCCTGATAACTTTCTAAATCAAATGAATCAGGAATAAATCTGAGAAGATCTTCTGAGGATAAATCAGAATTTTCTGAAACTGAGACTTCAACCCCACTTATGAGGTGGCCAATATCTGCTTCAGAAAAGAAAGGTTCAGCACTTGCAAGGTTTGGAGACATAATAAAGAATATTATTTTGGATTATTTTCCTCATTTTCAGAATCTGAATCGGTATTTTTAATGCGTTTAAATTTAATACTATCACTACCTGGCTCATATAGTATTCTATAATCAGTCGAATCTATTCCTTTATTAACCTGTTTTACCAAATCAACAATATCCTGCTCCCCATAAGACTCACTTGATTGACCAAGTATATCTGACAAATCTAAACCATATTCACACGACACAGGATTTAGTGCTGTAACAAGTGTTTCCTTAATTTGTTCATATTTTTTATAGGCCCTAATATTTTCATCAAATGATTCTAAATATTCATAGAATAATGAAATATCATGTATATTATCAAAGTCTTCCATTACTTTATTATACGATGGATAGCCAATATCAATTAAATGATCAATATATTCATTCTTTTGTACTTGGAGCTCCATTCGTGCAACATACTCATCCAAAAAAGGTTTAAATTTTTCTGGATCAGAAATTTTAGCAGATTCAGCTCGCTCTTCTTTCGCTGTTACCGCAACAACATCTGGATGTTGTAAAAAGGTTTGTAATGAATGAGTCTCACCCTGAAAAGTAATAGAATAATCAATGTATTCTCCATCTTCAGGCTGATACCCAAGACCGCCCATAAAAGCTACTGTTTTATCGACCAATCTTTGAACTGATTTGGGTTCTTTTGTAGTTAACAATGTTCGTCTTTGTTCCTGGGTTGTTACAGCACGAACCTCTGGAAGATTCACAAAGGTAGGTAAAAATATTTTCTTACCCTTATAATTAAACATACGTTGATGTTTTAATCCGAGATAAAAAGTAAAATTGATTCTTTCACCCTTTTGTACATCAATACCAGCTATACCTTGGCGCATGTATTCAGAAATAACTTTTTCACCATATAAAGCAGGATGATTAGCAAGAAATTCAAGAAGCTCACGACCTTTTTCATTTTTAGCTGTAAATATTGCACTTTCATTATGATCATAAACCACATTCCCTTCGGAATCTCGAAAAGCAACTAATAACGCACGCTCACCGGAAGGTAATGTTCGTTTTAAATACTGTCCAAATCGATGTGCATCTGAGCCTTCCTCAAAAGTCTGTGATAGTTTTTCAGTAGGAGTCAATTGCCCATTGGATGGTCTACTATATACCTGATGAGTAAATTCACCACCGAGAGGTGTATAATGCACATCATGGCTACGTGAGGGGTTAGTAGAACCAGACTCCTCACTGGTAAAATCAGCCACCATTATCATAATAAGAGCAAGTAAAAGGAAGGCAGCTGCAGGAATTTTCCAATTATCTGCAAGTTTTTCACGCACAGAAGTGATCGTCGCCATAAGATCAGCAGTTTTTTTTGCCTTTAGTCTGTCTGCTTTAACTGGTAAATTTAAAAGTTCTAGGGTATCTGAATTAGGTTTATTAAATAATGCCTGTAAATCTGATGAAGAGATAAACCTAATGTCTGAAAGACCTTTTTCAATTTTAGGAATACTAACATTATATGTTTTAAAAATTTCAGTTAAGACATCTACATCTGGAAAATCTTCTCCATCTTCAACCATTACAGTCGCAAGAACACCTGTTATACCAGGTGAAAGTTCTTGTAGATAACGTTCGAGTTGAGAAATGCGTTTCTTTTTATGTTCAATATCACCCTCAAGACTACTCTCAGAAGATCCTAATCTGTCCTTATCACGATTTAGAGAATCCAATGGTGACTGAGCAGAAGGATTTTTCTTCTTACCAGAACTTCTAGTTGTATCTATTGCAGAAATTTGTGAATTAATATCTTGCAACTGTGTTAATACACTTAGGTGTTGTTGCGTCATTTTTTCTAGTGCCTCCTGTGCTTGAGTAAGAAGATCAGAAATAGAACTTATTCCCGCTAACGCAGTGCGCAAAAAGGTTAATCTAGTAAGCATCGGGCGAATATCGTCTATATACGAACTAATATTACTAAAACTTACTTCAATATCATAAACATCCGTTGCTGATTCTGCATTTTCATTAGCTGCAGTTGTAAGCTTTACAGCCGCGAGATACTCCCACCTCATTGCCTCTAATTTCTCCTGAATAGGATTAATTAGTTCATTAATCAATCGATCGACAATAAGGCTATCCTTTTCATCTAAAGATTCAGCATATTTATACAATTGATCCTGAGAATTGCGAATTAACGCGGTAACACTTTCAATTTGTTCTTGAGCATTAAATAATTCAGAAGTATGTGTCAAAAGATCCCCTACACTTAAGGGAGAATTCTCATTTACAGAAATATTGTCTATTAAACTTAATGATTCAGATGAACAATCACCTGCAAAAGTAGATGCGTTTAGGTTGGAGGACATAGGGGAAAATAATTATGGCGATTATTCTAACACCATACTATATATGTGTCAATGTATTATTACTTCCCCAATTTACCCATAATCTCCTTTCTAATCACGCTTCTTTCATTTCTCTTAAGCGTTCGAGTTACGCTTTCATAAACCACTGTATCAAAATATTCTCTTCCAACTTCAACGATCACGGCAAATATCCCACCTACCTCGTCTTTGTCGATCTCAGAAAGTTCTTTTCCTAAAATATATTTGAGTATACTACTATCAATCACAACATCTGCTTGTGTATGTAAAAAATGAAGAACTTTTTTACGAATAACATACATTTCTTCCGTAATTGCTTCAAACCTGTCAGATTCAGAGGGAGTAGGGGGAAGTGAATCAATAAAAGCATTTAATTCTTCAAATTCATCATCAGGAACAGAAGTTTCATTATTACTAAAAATTAAATTAAGTACATCACGAAAACTCATCGATAATACCTCTCGAGTAGGAAGGCTCATGAGTTGTTTTGCATTAGACAAAACTGTTGATAGAGAGGATTTGTTATTCATAGATTATTTTTATTTACCAGTACCAAAAATTTCATTCATAATCGTCTGTCGTATTTTGGGAGTTACAAAATGCAAAACAAATACCTTAAGAGTCATCTCCTCTACTATATTTTCCTCCGAATCAACAGTGACCCGTATAACCTTGGTCTTATCATCAAAAAGAATGCTCTCCTCTATCGAATGACGATATAATTGGACAAGCTGATCTACTGAAGCTTGAGAAAGCTTACAATTAAGATATTGCACTGCATCTTTCACAGTCCATGCAGTAGCATTATTAAGTTCGGAAGGCATAATGGATTAGTTAGTGTTTATATTGGAAAAAACACTACCCTATTCAGTTTTATGTGTCAAACAATTGACTTTAAGGTAAAATAAGCTACAATTTGACTCGTAAAAGCGCCATAATCCTGCCATCACAGGATGATCTCTCAAAGAGAGTGCTAGTGGAAGAACACCAATTGGTTAGTAGACCCATTCGGAGAAGACTCCGTTAACAACGTAAATAAAGTAAAATGTCTAGGTGGTACCTATCCGAATTATCGGATCCGAGACACTCATTATTATTTATATTGAGTCATCTTTTATTAAACGTTATACGTTGTAAGATTAACGTTAATCGTAAAACATTAATCGTAAATCGTAACTAAGAAACCATATTACCAATTTAATTAATAGAAATATGTTTAACTCCGTCAATCCCAAACAATCCTTTCCAAAAATGGAAGAAGCACTTGTAGAATATTGGAAGGATAATAAAATATTCGAGAAATCTGTTGAAAAACCAGGTGGTAATGAAAATCCAAAAGATTATGTCTTTTACGATGGACCTCCATTTGCAACAGGACTCCCTCACTACGGCCATCTGCTCGCAGGAACTCTAAAAGATGTAGTACCAAGATACTGGACTATGCAAGGTCATAGAGTGGAACGAAAATGGGGATGGGACTGCCATGGACTGCCGATTGAAAATCTAATTGAAAAAGAACTTGGACTCAAGGATAAAAAGGATATTGAGAAATTTGGTGTAGATAAATTCAATGAGGCTTGCCAAGCATCTGTTCTTAGATACGAAAAAGAATGGAAAATTACAGTTCCAAGAATGGGTCGTTGGATAGACATGGATAATGACTACAAAACAATGGACCTTCCATATATGGAATCCATTTGGTGGGTATTTAAAAATCTGCACGAAAAAGGAATGGTCTATGAAGGGAAAAAACCAATGCACATCTGTCCACGTTGTGTGACTCCTCTTTCTAATTTTGAAGTAACTCAGGGATACAAAGATGTAAAAGACAATTCCGTAACTTGGAAGTTTCAATTAAAAGATGAGCCTGGAACTTACGTACTAGCATGGACAACAACTCCCTGGAGTACTCTTAGTACTATGGGGCTTTCAGTTGGCCCTAAGTTCACTTATGTAAAAGTACAAGTGGGTGATGAGAAGCTCATTTTTGTAAAAGACCGCTTAGAATTTGTAATGGGAGATGCTGAATATGAGATTATTGAAGAAATAAAAGGAAAAGATTTGGCAGGTCTAGAATACGAACCAATTTTAGATATATTTAGAGCCACTCCTGATGTTAAGGGTAATTCAAATATTTATAAAATATACACTGCAGATTATGTAGAAGTAGAAGAAGGAACAGGAATCGTAACCATTAATGGATCTTATGGTGAAATAGATATGGAGGCCGCTGTAAAAAACGAATTACCAATGATTATGGATGTGGATATGGATGGTCATTTCAATGAACTTGCTGGTAAATATAAAGGGCTTTATGTAAAAGATGCTGAAGTAAAAATTATAGAAGATATGACTAAGGCTGGCTTAGTTTGGAAAAGTGAAAAATACAAACATAGCTATCCACATTGCTGGAGATGTGACACACCACTACTTAATTATGGAACCAGTGCTTGGTTTATAGAAACCACAAAAATTAAGGATAAAATGTTAAAAACCAATCAAGAAATTCATTGGGTTCCAGGACATATTAAAGATGGTCGTTTTGGAAAATGGCTAGAAAATGTACGTGATTGGGCCGTTTCTCGTACTCGGTACTGGGGTACTCCCCTTCCTATATGGAGGAATGAAGATGATCCAAATGATGTAATTATCATTGGATCCGTAGAAGAGCTAAAGGAATTATCCGGGGTAGAAGTAGATAATTTACACAAACATGTAGTAGATAAGGTTGAAATAAAGAAAGATGGAAAGACCTACAAGCGTATTCCGGATGTGTTTGATTGTTGGTTTGAATCTGGATCAATGCCTTATGCCCAACTTCATTATCCATTCGAAAATAAAGAAAAATTTGAAGCAAATTTCCCTGCACAGTTTATTGCAGAGGGATTAGATCAGACTCGTGGATGGTTTTACACCCTTCATGTACTCAGTAATGCATTATTTGATAAACCAGCTTACAAAAACATTATTGTAAACGGGATCATACTTGCAGAAAACGGACAAAAGATGAGTAAAAGCCTAAGGAATTATCCTGATCCTCATTTGGTTTTAGATAAATATGGTGCTGATGCGCTTCGATTTTACTTACTCAATTCACAAGCTGTTGTAGCTGGTGATATGAGATTTGCAGAATTAGGTGTTGAACATGTACTTAGAAACATGATGCTTCCTATTTGGAATGTATATAGTTTCTTTACTATGTATGCGAATATCGATAAATGGACTCCTTCTGATAAACACACAATTTCAACTAATAAACTCGATAAATGGATTCTTGCAGAACTTAATCAGCTCGTTACCGAACAAATTGAATATTTTAAAATTTATGATCTTCAAAAAGCGAGTAATACATTATATAAATTTGTAGATGATTTAACCAATTGGTATATCAGAAGAGGTCGCCGAAGATTCTGGAAAAGCGAAGATGATGCTGATAAAAACAGTGCTTACGAAACACTTTACACTGTTCTTAAAACCCTTTGTCAGGTTCTTGCACCTTTTACGCCTTTTATGCCGGAAGAAATATATAGGAACTTAACTGGTGAAGAATCAGTTCATTTAACAGCTTATCCTAAACCAAATAAAGATTTGTATGATGAAACATTGATTCATGAAATCCATTTAGCTAAAAATATTGTAAGTCTAGGGTTAGCTGCTCGTGCAAAGGTTAGAGTTAAGGTACGTCAGCCACTTCAAAAGATAGAAGTTGCACTTGCGGATCCAGCTGATCACGCACTAATTCAAGATCAATTAGATACCATTAAAGAGGAATTAAATATTAAGGAAATTGAATTTGTAGATGATCCGAGTAAATTTGCAACAAGAATCGCCAAACCAAATGCTAAGGTACTTGGTCCAAAATATGGAAAAGAAGTTCAGCATATAATTATTGCTGCAAAAAAAGGAGATTTTGAGGAACTTGGAAATGGAAATATAAAAGTTCTCGACTATGAACTGACTCCTGATGAAATCACTATTGATTACTCACCAAAAGAAGGTTTTGATGTTGAGGCTGGAGAAGGGATGCTTATTGCACTTGATACAAAACTAACACCAGAACTCGAAATGGAAGGAAGAGCTCGTGATCTTGTACGACAAATTCAAGAGCTACGAAAAACCGCTGATTTCAAAGTAGATGATCGTATTACCATCGCACTTGTAGGTGCAGAAAAAGATCTAACTAATACCTTTGGCGACTATATTAAATCTGAAACACTTTCAACTTCTATTGAGTCAGATATTAGCAAACCAGATCAAACTGATGAATTTGAAGGAATAACGATTAAAATAATTAGAAATGTCTGATATAATAATATAAATAATTAATTCATTATGATCAAAAGATTACTAATTCAAATCTTGGCAAATATGGGTGCCTTGTATGCCATTGTTATGTTGCTCACTCCTAATTTTCAAATTACAGGAGGAATTAAGGGTTATTTAGTAGCTGCTATAATATTTGGCTTACTAAATAGTGTTGCTAAGCCAATATTAAAGATTCTTAGCCTTCCTTTTATATTCATTACAGCTGGTCTTTTTACACTAGTTATCAATATTTTCTTAGTATGGTTTGCACAGTACGCACTTATTATTCTGGATTTCCAAGGTGTAGCACTTGTACTAATGGGTGGATGGGTTACTTATTTATATGTAAGTATACTCGTTAGTGTTGCCAATATTTTGATCCACTGGATAACTAAAAAATAAATTGTATGTACTATAAGCTTCCAATATTCTTCGCTACAGTTGTTTTTACTTTGTATTACTTTTTGACCTTTTGGAATAACCGGCATGAACGAGTTCATTTTCATATATTTGGAAGAACTCTTGATATCAATATTGGTTTTTTAGCTTTCACAGTTTTTTTAGATGGAGCGCTTCTTTCTGCTCTGCTCTTTTGGTTGTTTATATAAAAAAAGACGAACTCCAACATGTTCGCCTTAATTTATGAATTACTTCTTTTTCTTATTGTTCTAAAAATCTGTCTGCCTCCTCTTTAGTGATTACTCCTTGTTGTACAAGCTGAGAAACGTAAGCATCAATAGTAATCATTCCTTGTTCAGCTCCTGATTGAATAACTGTTTTTAATTGAGATAAATTCCCATGCTTAATGATATTTTTAGCATTTGGAATATTAATAAACGCTTCGTATACCGCCATTCGACCGGGTTGATCTTGGCGAGTTACTAAATCTTGAGAAAGTATCCCAAGAATATTATCGCTTAAACGATCTCGGATCTGATCTTGTTGTACCTGAGGAGACATGTTAATTAAGCGTTCAATTGTTTGTAATGTATTCTTTGTAGGTAATGAAGCAATGACTAAATGACCTGTTTCAACAACAGTTAAAATGTTATCTAACGTTTCGAAGTCACTAATCTCATGAACAACAATAACATTTGGATCTTCATGTTGAGCACTTCTTAGTGCATTAGGAATACTAAGGGTGTCTTTCCCAATTTCACGTTGTGAAATAATTGAATTGTTTTCTTCAAAAATATGTTCAATTGGATTTTCGATAGTAATAACATGATGAACGAAATTTTCGTTAATATACTGAACCATTCCTTGAATTGTTGTGGATTTTCCACCTCCAGCAGTACCACATATTAAAATAAGACCTTCTCGTTTTTGTAATAGATTACGAATGCACTCAGGGGTTCCAAGGTCCTCCATTGTAGAAACATGTTTTGATATCATACGCATTACTGCAGCTAATTTTCCATGTTTGTAAAAAATATTAACACGAAAACCAACACCATTTACATGAGTGTAAGAAAGATCAATTTCACGAACTCTTTCTAGTCTTTTCTTCTCATCTTCATTGGTAAGCATTGATAGAATCATCTCATTCGCATTTTCGTGAGTTAAGCTTGGAATGTTTTCAATAAAAACAAGCTTACCTGAAACGCGTAATGCAACTCGAGAACTTTCACCGAAGTGAATATCTGAAGCTTCCTTTTCTACACATAGATTCACAAGTTGATCTAAATTAATTTTAGATGCCACTGGCGCTTGTGGAGTTACAGCAGGTATTACTGATGCGTCTGTAAGATTTTGAGTTATATTTTGTTCCATGTTTTTTTAGATTTAATCATATTATTATAGCAAATTTTTACCCAAAATGCAAGGTCGAAGCAATCATATAACAGTTGTTTCGTTATTTCTTCGTTTCGTTTATAATAGGTTTCGTAATTAATGATAATAATATGACTGCAAAAGAAATCCGACAAAAATATCTAGAATTCTTTAAAGAGAAGGGGCATGCCATTATTCCGTCTGCACCACTACTCCCAGAAAATGATCCAACCGTACTTTTTACTACAGCAGGAATGCATCCACTAGTCCCCTATCTTCTTGGTGAAGCTCATCCTCAAGGAAATAGACTTACAAGTGTACAAAAATGTGTAAGAACTGGCGACATAGATGAAGTTGGAGACAATACGCATTTAACATTTTTTGAAATGCTCGGTAACTGGAGTTTGAGTGATTATTTCAAAAAAGAAGCAATTGAAATGAGTTATGAGTTTTTGACCAAAAAATTGAACATTCCTATTACAAAATTAGCAGTTACTGTTTTTGAAGGTGATGACAATGCTCCGAAGGATGAAGAATCTGCTGGAATATGGAAATCACTTGGTATTCCTGAACATAAAATATCCTATTTGAGCAAAGAAGATAACTGGTGGGGGCCAGCAGGAGTTACCGGTCCTTGTGGGCCAGATACGGAAATGTTTTATTGGGTTGGGGAAGGCGAAGCTCCAGAGGAAAGCAATCCAGGTAACGATGAAAGTAACTGGGTGGAGATTTGGAATGATGTATTTATGGAATACAATAAAAATGAGGATGGATCATTTACTCCTTTAGAGCAAAAAAATGTTGATACTGGTATGGGACTAGAACGTGTAGCAGCTGTTTTGCAGGGTAAGAAAACTGTTTATGACACTGAATTATTTGATGTAATACTAGAAGAAATTGAAACACTAGCAACGGTTAAATATTCAGAGAAAATGTCCTCTTATAGAATCATTTCTGATCACTTAAGAACTGCTGCATTCATGGCGGCTGATGGAGTAAGACCAAGTAATGTTGATCAAGGATACATTATGCGCAGATTAATTCGCCGTGCAATCAGACAAGGAAGGTTAATTGGTATAGAGGGTAACTTCACACATACAATTGCAAAAAAAGTCATTAATTTAATGAATGATGTATATAGCGAACTAAAACACGAAGAAGAAATTCTTCAAACATTTAAATTGGAAGAAGAGCAATTTAGCAAAACATTGGATCAAGGCTTACGAGAGTTTGATAAATTACTCAAAGGATTTCAAATGGCATTTGAAAATGCAGGTAAAAAAATAACAGAGATTTCTGGTAAACAAGCTTTTAAACTTTATGATACCTATGGGTTTCCTATTGAAATGACTACTGAGCTTGCAAAGGAGCATGATTTAACCGTTGATAGAGAGGGATTTGATAAAGCTTTTGAAGAACATCAGGCAAAATCTCGTGAAGGAGCAGAAGAAAAGTTCAAAGGTGGCTTGCAAGATAATTCTGAAGCTACAACATCACTTCATACAGCAACTCACTTGCTTCACGCAGCACTTAGAAAGGTTCTTGGTAATCACGTAGAGCAAAAAGGTTCAAATATTACAGCAGATCGTTTACGTTTTGATTTTTCTCATCCAGAAAAGATGACATCAGAACAAAAGGATCAAGTTGAAAAACTGGTTAACGAAGCAATCGACTCAAATGCTGAGGTGGGAATGGAAACAATGACTGTAGAAGAAGCGAAAGCAGCAGGTGCAATTGGTCTATTTGGAGACAAATACGGTGAAAAGGTTAAGGTTTATAGTATGGGTGATTTCTCTAAGGAAATATGTGGTGGTCCACATGTTGAAAACCTAGCTCAACTTGGAACTTTCAAAATCAAAAAAGAACAATCAAGTAGCGCGGGAATAAGAAGAATAAAAGCGACACTGACCTAATTTATAATAGAGAGGTTCCATCCAATAGTTTTCAATTTCTCACGAAGAGATTCAACAACTGATTTTTTCGCGTCATGAAAACGAAATATTCCTCTACCGTCCACTGGCTGAGCAGCAATAGAAGCATCTAAAAGAACTGCCAATTCATCAACACTTTCAATGTCATCGAGCATATTAGCCTCTGCCAATTGATTAGTATCAATATTCATCATACCCGGGTACAAAAGAACCTTCACTCTTTCTTCGTAAGAAACAGTCCAACCGGATTGCTCTATTTTACTAAGAATTGAATCTACTATCCCACGATTAGCATTAATAAATTGGATCTTCAAAGGTCCATTTGCATCAATAAAAGCTCTTTCAGCTCGAGTTAATACGGCAATATCATCAAGCTCTCCATAAATACATGAGCTTTTTTGTTGTGCATCAGAACTAAAAAATGGAGCTGCCTTATCTAAATTTGACGGAGATAATGCAAAATCAACAGTATTGGAGGGCATAGTTAAATAGTGGAATGATATTGATATAGGAGGAGAATTCTAGACGTATGCGTAGTTTATGTCAATATCTTATGATAAATCAAATTCTTAGCCATTAACGATTCATGATAAGTAATCTTGCCTTTTAAGCGTAAATTTGGTATAATAATTAGATAAAATAAATATAAAAGCCATGTTCGAAAAACTTATTCCAACTGCTTACGCACAATATACTCAACAAGTAAAAACTACAGCTGTTGCTGGTAAAGATGCTGCTGTTGATAGTGGTAAAGCAGGATTAGAAGGCTTAGTCAGCTATGTATTTGGCAATGTAGATAATTGGATCGCAGGAGCATTAGTCATTGTAGCCTCATATTTGATTGCTAAAATGGTAGCTGCTACGGTACAAAAAACTATTAAACAAAAGAAAGGTGGAGAAGTGCACGAAAGTGTAATGATTCTAATTGAGCGCATGACAATTATTGTCATTGTAACAATTGGAGTAACAATTGCTGCCGCTATAAATGGACTTAACTTTACCGCAGTTATTGGAGCAATGTCTCTTGGTATTGGTTTCGCATTAAAAGATATAATTGGAAATTTCATTTCAGGTTTAATTATGTTGTCTCAAGATAGAATTAGAATTGGTGACTTTATTAAAGTGAATGATATTTTAGGAACTATTGAATCAATTGATACTCGTGCTACGATTTTACAAGCTGTGGATGGAACGGAGGTTGTTATTCCTAACCAAACCATGCTTAATGAGACACTTGTAAGTTATTCAACGAATCCTTTTCGTAGAATTGAATTAAACGTTGGAGTTGATTACAACACTAACTTACCTATGGTTACTAGTTTGGTACGAGGAATTCTTGATAAAGATAAGGATATTGTTCCAAAGCCAGAGCCTCTCGTTTTAGTAGAGGAATTTGGAGATAGTTCAATTAACCTAAGAATTCTATTTTGGATTGAATCAAGCAAAAGCTGGATGCATATTAAATCTAACCTAGCGAACAGAATCAAAAAAGCCTTTGATGAAATGAATATAAATATTCCTTTCCCAATTACAACTTTAAAAATTGATGAAAATGATCGTTCATTTCTTCAGACAATGGATAGTATGAAAAAAGGAGTTGTACCTCAGCCAAATGCTGTTCCAAGCAGAGATGCTGTTATGGCCGCTGCGGAAGGTACTGTAAATGAACCTAATCTTCCTGAAAAGATCTTTGGTGAAAGAGTTGTAGCTGAACCAAATAACGTAGAGACCATTAATAAATCGTCTACGAAAGAAGCTCAAGCAACACCAGCCGAACCAATTGAACCACCTCCTACACAAATGAGGGTTTAATGAATAGCTGGGTTGAACAACTAAAGGCGAGGATATGAATCCTTGCAAAAAAGAAACAAGGTAAAAACCTTGCGCCAGTATTTAACGATGAGTTAGGCAGCGACTCGGATTATCTCTTCTAAGGTAGTAAGTCCCCTTGCGACTTTTAACATACCATCCT
>Ga0307989_1001043_pt1 | contig 15800 bp, 14 predicted proteins | sample EllFjometagen185_FD_203164 | JGI IMG/M metagenome (GOLD analysis project Ga0307989, IMG submission 203164) | Marine microbial communities from Ellis Fjord, Antarctic Ocean - #185 | ecosystem: Environmental > Aquatic > Marine > Unclassified | place: Southern Ocean | collected 2014-10-08
TAAAGTAAAATACGATGCAATGACTTTTAGAACAAAACTAGCGGAAGAACGTGTAAAAAAGGTTATGGCCGCACTCGTTGAAGAGTCTGATGGTGATGCATATGTTGAGATAGATATAACTGCAGGAATTAGAACGGATTATTTTGATGCAATGCAGTACGGATTTCTTTTCCTTGAGAACAGATATACTGACTTTAGGATATATTATCCCCACTGTACTATGCGGAACTTGTGGCTGTTATCGCATTTTGTAGATCCACGGAGACTGCGCATAGAATTTTTAAATAACGAACGCAATAAGGACAAATATCCGGATGATCCTTTAGCGCCCTGCCATTATTCACCCGATTATTTATATGTAAGCACTATATTTGCAAATCCTCTTATGTGGTTTGAAATTTCTAACCTATCTGATGAATATAAAAAGCAGATGAAATATATTATTGCACTTTGTAAGCCAATCAGACGGGAAATCGCCCAAAGCAATGTTTATCCTATTGGTAAAGAACCGGATGGTTTTTCAATAAGTGGGTTCATATCGGTGAATAATAAAGGAAGCGGCTATGTTGCTGTATTTAGGGCGACAGGCGAAGCTGATTCTATTGAGATAGATGTGCCAATTATTGACGATGATTATAAGTTTACAATATTATCAGGAGCTGCTGAAAGTTTCGATTGCGCAAGCCGTGGGAAAATAAACTTCAATCTACCGCAAAAATACAACTATTCACTCTACAAATATCAAAAAATCAACCATTTACCCCGGGGTAAATAGTCGATTCATTTTCCTTAACATTAAAAATTCAATCAAATATCTTTAGAGTATTGGGTTAAACGGTCGAATATATTTTAATAACTAAGTTATTAAATGTATAGCTTATAGAATAAAACGTATAGCTCATGGATTTATGACTAATAGTTAATTTTAGAATAGTAAACTGTGAACATATAATAACTTCAAAAGGCTTATATATAAAAACTGAATTTATTACCAACATAATAGAAATTCTATAGAAAATTATTTGGAGGTAAATGAGATGTCATCAAACAAAGTTAAATGGATAAAAATTTCTTCAATAACACTAATAGTGATCATTATATGTTCTGTTTTAGTATATCTTTCATTTTTTCTTTATGTCCCTGTAAATGCAGAATTTGAGGTAGTTGTTACTACAGTTACTGACCATACAACAGAAAATTTATATTTTAAAAGTGATAACAAAATAGTTTATAGAAAATATGATAAGACTGCACCTGTGACTGATGAAGATGGTTACGGAAATGGTTTAATTGTAAAAGAAATCCATGAAGATATAATTAATAAAATTTTCCGAAAAGTTGTTCGAAGTAATAGATTTTTCAAGAAGCCCGATCTCTATCCTGATGAAATAAAAGGGTATTATGAAGGCTACGACTATGTTAAGGGTCCTGTATATAATATGACATGCCCAGGATATTACATTTATGTAAAAATTGGTGATCGCGAAAGAACCCTTGGTGGGCCATATGCAGAGAACTCAGAATATTTCATGGAACTAATTCGCTATATGAATGCTATTGCTGAAGAAAATATAGGTGATGTAGGTTTCTCTAATTAAAAAAGATTTATAAGATAAAAATAAAGTTCCACAAATATTCGCTTTTACTATATAATCTATTTAATATTCACACAGGAGGCTTTATGAAGCACGAACTGGTTCTGGTATTGGATTTTGGCGGACAATATAATCAACTTATTGCCCGAAGAGTCAGGGAAGCAGGCGTATATTGCGAAATGCTCCCTTACACAACTTCTATTGAGAAAATTAAAGAATTGGAGCCTATCGGGATTATTTTCACGGGAGGACCAGCGTCAGTAACTGATGCAGGAGCTCCTTTTTGTGACAAGAAAGTGCTGGAACTTGGGATTCCAATTCTGGGAATCTGTTATGGAATGCAGCTTATATCCGCAATGTGCGAAGGAACTGTAAAAAAAGCAATACAGCGCGAATATGGTCGAGTTGAGATTAAGCTTGGGGACAGTAAACTATTTGAAAATTGTAAAAGCGATACAATTTGTTGGATGAGTCATACATATCATGTAGACAATCCTCCTGCGGGTTTTGAAATAGTAGCTTCAAGCGATAATTGCCCAGCAGGTGCATTTGAAAACATTGAGAAAATGCAATATGGTGTACAATTCCATCCGGAGGTCAATCACACACCTGAAGGTACTAAAATTCTCAGGAATTTCCTATATAATATCTGCGGGGCAAAAGGTGACTGGAAAATGTCCACTTATGTGGATGATATGATTAAAAAAATCCGCGACAAGGTCGGAGATAAGCAGGTACTATGTGCTATGTCCGGTGGTGTTGATTCGTCTGTTGCAGCTGTTATGATTCATAAAGCTGTAGGCAAGCAACTTACAAATATATTTGTTGATCATGGGCTTCTTCGTAAGAACGAGGGAGATCAAGTTGAAGAAGTTTTTAATAAGCAATTCGATATGAAGCTCATCAGGGTAAACGCTCAAAGACAGTTCCTTGACAAACTAAAAGGTGTTTCGGATCCTGAAACTAAACGTAAAATTATAGGTGAAGAATTCATAAGAGTTTTTGAAGCTGAATCTAAGAAACTTGGTAAAGTTGATTTCCTAGTTCAAGGCACTATTTACCCTGATGTTATTGAAAGCGGAGCAGGGGATGCGGCTGTTATAAAAAGCCATCATAATGTAGGTGGATTACCTGACTTGGTTGATTTTGAAGAAATTATTGAACCTCTTAGAGACTTATTTAAAGATGAGGTTAGAAAGGCCGGTCTAGAGCTTGGAATTCCAGAACATATAGTATGGAGGCAACCATTTCCCGGACCCGGACTTGCTATAAGAATTATTGGTGAAATCACTGATGAAAAACTTGAAATACTAAAAGATGCAGACTGGATTTTCCGAGAAGAAATCAAAGCCGCAGGACTTGGTAGAGATATCAATCAGTATTTTGCAGTTTTAACAAACATGCGAAGTGTCGGAGTAATGGGTGATGAACGTACTTATGATTTCACATTGGCATTAAGGGGTGTTACCACTACGGATTTCATGACAGCAGACTGGGCTAGAATTCCCTATGATATTCTTGAAAAAATATCCAACCGTATCGTTAATGAAGTTAAATCAATTAATAGAATCGTATACGATATCACCAGTAAACCACCCGCAACTATCGAGTGGGAATGATATCCGGTGGATTGCGGGTCAATTTACATAACACTATATATAGCATATTTTATTGAATGAATAGCTATTTATAGTGTTTTTCGGTTTAGGGTGTATTTGATATTTGTAATACTGATAACAGAATGATAACAAAAAAAATGTTTTTTATTTGAAACAAGCACTTTATTAATAGCGAGATATAGTGTATAATTGAAATATAATAAGCGAAAAATAAAGTAATGCTTTATAAATATATAACAGTATTGAATTTATGCAATGTAAAAAGCAAAAAATAAAGTAGTAAGAAGGAGAGCTTTCTTGAAATATTATAAAGAGTTATTAAAATTGCAATGTTTTTCACGTTTGGATGTAGAGCATATTACAGGAAGCAAAGATGCAGCCAATTCAGTCATCGCAAATTATAAAAGAAAAAAATATATAGATTCAGTGCGAAGGAATTTATTTGTTACACTTAGTCTAGATATAAATCAACCTGTTGCGAGTCGGTATAAAATTGCATCGAGTTTAAGAAAAGACTCATATGTTTCGCATCATACTGCCTTTGAATATTATGGTTGTGCGAATCAGGTTTTTCATGAGGTTTATGTTTCTGGTGAGAGGAAATTTACCAGGTTTGAGTATGATGATATCACTTATACCTATATAGCATCACGACTAAAAACCGGTATAGAGATAAAAGATAATGGTATAAGAGTGTCTTCAATGGAGCGTACAATAATTGATTCTATTAATGATTATGAAAAAATATCTGGGATTGAGGAATTGCTACAATGTCTTGAGCTTGTTCCATATGCAAATGAAGGTAAGTTGTTAAATTATCTACAACAGTATGATAAACAGATTTTATATCAAAAAACTGGATATATCCTCGAGCATTTTAAAAAACAGCTCCGGATATCTGATGATTTTTTTACGGAGTGTAGGAATAACATAGAAGAAAGTGTACGGTATCTATATAAGGATCTTATGCAATCATCAGGTATATTTAATAGTAAATGGAAATTGGTAGTTCCTAATGACCTTATGCAGTTGACTTCAAAAGGAGATGTTTTAGATGCCCCAGTATGACAAAAGGTTATTATCCCAGCAGGCAAAGGAATTGAATTTTATTCGTGATACCTACGAAAAAGTATTTCGTTTAACAAAAGTGCTCGAATATTTCAATAATGATCCAACAGTCTCAGAGTGTTTAGCTTTAAAAGGTGGTACGGCGATAAATCTGACGATTTTCAATATGCCTAGATTATCTGTGGATATTGATTTTGATTATATGAGAAATAATAGTCGTGAAGAGATGCTACGAGAAAGAGAAGAGATTAATAGAATTATTAATGCATATATGGCGATGGAAGGGTATAATCTTAGTGCCAAGTCAAAAAGCTATCACTCATTAGATTCGCTTGTGTTCAGTTATATAAATTCTGCGGGAATTAAAGACAACATAAAAATTGAAACAAATTACTCACTACGCTGCCATGTGCTTCCGCGGGAAAGTCGTTCTATTGAAACATTGAAGGTATTTTCTCCAATAAAGATAATGACTTTGAATCCAATTGAAATTTTCGCAAGTAAAATTGTAGCATTATTGTCAAGGACAGCTGCTAGAGATTTGTACGATATTAATAATATGCTACGATTTGGAATAGTTAACGAATCAGATGAATATATATTACGAAAATGCATTGTTTTTTATACTGCGATTACCAGCGAAATAATTCCTGCAACATATGAGGTTGACTGTATTGAAAGTCTAACAGAATACAAAATCAGGACTTCGCTTAACCCGGTTATACGGAAATCTGAAAAGTTTGATTTGGAAAAAGTAAAGAAAAATGTGAAGGAATACTTATCTGATTTGCTTGTTCTAACTGGTAATGAGAAAAAGTTTTTAAATGCTTTTAGAGATAGAGAGTACTTGCCGGAATTATTGTTTGAGGGTGAAATTTTAAGGAGAATTAAAGAACACCCAATGGCATTGTGGAAGACAAGGCCGAAGCAATGAACTGTATATTAATGACAAATTTAGTGTTGTCTGTTGATAACAAAATGATAACAAAAATTTGATTAACCATGTAAAATAGCAATAATATGAGTAAAAAGAACGTAAATTGAGTATAAAAATTAAGCATATATGTTTAAGATAAGATATAGAGTGCTGAGTGGGAATGATGTACGAGGTACAAAAAAGCCCTTAAACAAAGGCTTTTAGGCCTCTCAAGTCGCTCCGTGGCAACGATTTGGCAACATTAATTGTATAAATAGTTTTTCAAATTAAAAAGAGCTAACTGATTTTCAAAGTCGGTTAGCTCTTTTTGATGTTTTAATCGTCTAGTAATTTATCTTTGAATTGCTTTACTAGAGTATCGCTTAGCTGCTGAGAAGGAGGTTTTACCCAATGCTGGGAAGTATCATGGCTTGGATAATTATATCGCCAATCGTCATACTCATCTATAGTGATTGTGCCGGATTTGAGTTTTTCGGATTCTTTTTGCCAAGTACTGAATAGCTCAAACATGGAAAGGTAGGTGGTGCTATTTTCATTATCAAGAGTAAGACAAAGTTGATTGTCAATTGTATTGATCTTGATGCCATATAAATCCTCGAGTGCAAACAATGTATGCATAAGGTCAATATAACTATCAATTTTTGGAACAGTTAGGGCATGAGGACTGATTTCTAGGGCATTAGATATATCGTTTATCAGTTTTCCCTTGGGTTTTCTTGTGCCGGATTCATACTGAGCGATACGAACATCAGCGGCTTTTTTGTCAAAACCGACAATCGTACCTAAATATTTCTGGGTCATGCCTCGAAGATTGCGGATGAATTTAATTCTTTCACCTGTTGCCATGATTGAATACTCCTAAAATAGTTTCTTGCAGTGAGTATAACATATATGTTTAAGTACAGTCAATGAAACTTAAATAAAAAAGTTTAGTATTTTGAAGAAAACCACTTGACTTAACTTAAAATGTTTAGTAATATGTGCAGACAACCTAAACAATAATGTTTAGTAGATTGATAGAAAATAGTTCCGGAAAGACTAAGAACCGAAGTTAAAAAGATAAATTCATGAAAGGAGGAAGTATAAATGGCGAGTAATGTATTTTGGAAAGTAGAGGACGTAGCTAAGGAACTTGGTGTATCTAAGTCTTATGCTTACAAACTTATCAGGAAACTCAATGATGAGCTGAAAAGCATGGGTTATCTGACTGTTGCAGGGCGAATAAATAAAAAGTTCTTTATGGAGAAGATGTGCTATGACAATAGTGACAGGACAGAAAGGAATAGGTAATAATGACAGTTTATAAAGAAACGAAAAGCAACACATGGCGTGTTATTTATCGGTATACCGATTGGATGGGTGAACGTAAACAATCCAGTAAACGTGGATTCACTACGAAGCGTGAAGCTCTTGCATGGGAAAGAGAGCAACTGCAAAAAACAAAATCAGATTTGGATATGACATTTGAGAGTTTTTTCAAGGTTTATGAGACGGATATGAAAACCAGGATTAAGGAAAATACCTGGAATACAAAAGAGAATATTGTACGCACAAAAATATTACCATATTTAGGTAATAGAAAAATGTGTGAAATAGAAGCGAAAGATGTTATAGCATGGCAAAATGAAATGATAAATTTCAAAGATAATAATGGCAAAGCATATTCGCCGGTCTATCTGAAAACTATACATAATCAGCTGAGTACTATATTTAACCACGCAATGAAATATTATGAGCTACCAGTGAATCCTGCTGCGAAAGTAGGGAATATGGGAAAAGCTCAAAATAAAGAAATGCTATTTTGGACGAAAATAGAATACAAGAAATTTTCAGAAGCAATGATGGACAAGCCAATTTCATTTTATGCTTTTGAAATGCTGTATTGGTGTGGAATAAGAGTTGGTGAATTATTAGCGTTAACACCTGCTGATTTTAATTTCGTAAAAAGCACAGTAAGCATCACAAAATCATATCAACGCATCAAAAAAAGGGATGTAATTACAGAACCCAAAACTCCGAAAAGTAATCGTATTGTTAAAATACCTGACTTCCTTCTAGAAGAGATACAGGAGTATTTAACCTTGCTATATGACTATGCTGAAACCGATAGAATATTTCCAGTAACTAAAAGCTATATGCATCATGAAATGAATAGGGGCTGTGTACCCGGTTAACGCAATCCACTCCTTTTCGGTTAATAAGCATCACTGATTTTTGGCAAACAAAATTCCCTACTTTTTCTTAGACAAATAAAGACTGTTTTTGTATACTTTTAAAAAAAGTATTCAGAGGTGGAGAAATGGTAGGCAGCAAAATGTATGTAAAGATTAAGGAATTAAAAGAAATCGGGTTCAAGAGAAATCGCGTAGCAAACACATTGAAACTTGACCCAAAAACAGTAGACAAGTACTGGAATATGACTGATGAGGATTATGCACAATACATAACTGAAAAAGCAGAACGGACAAAAATTATGAATGAGTATCATGACTTTGTTCTTGAAAGACTCATGAATTATCCTGAGATAAGCAGCTCAATCATATTTGACAATTTACGCGAAATATTTCCCAATCAATTTAAGGGGTCTGACAGAACAGTAAGGTTGTATGTGGCTCTGATGAGAGAAAAAGAAGGCATACCAAAACCTGTAACAATACGTCAGTATGGGGAAAACCCGGAACTGCCATTTGGCTATCAGGCACAGGTGGACATGGGACAAAAGAAAATGAAAGATATCAATGGGAAATCAGTAAAGATATATATCTTTGCAATGGTTCTCAGTTCATCAAGATACAAGTTCGTTCTGTTTCAACGGGACCCTTTCACAGCGGATACTTTCATAAGGGCTCACGATCTAGCCTTCAAATATTTCGGAGGAAGACCATCCGAGATAGTATATGACCAGGACCGGGTAATGGTAGTTAGTGAAAACAGAGGTGACATAATCTATACGGAGACTTTTGATAATTACAGAAACTATGCCGGTTTTTCAGTCCATCTATGCCGTGGAGCAGATCCTGAAAGCAAGGGAAAGATTGAATCAGTTGTCAAATTTGTCAAAGGAAACTTTCTTTCATGCAGGGTATTCCACGGAATAGCTGCATTAAACAGTGATGGTCTTGGCTGGCTTGATCGTACCGGGAACGGCAAGGTACATGAAACAACCAAAATGATACCCTCTGTCGTTTTCAAGGAGGAGCAGAAATATTTGAAAGCTGTATCAGAGATTTCAGAACGCGCAGATATACCAAAGACCGCTATTGTAAAGAAAACAAATGTAGTGATGTACAAACAGAACCGGTACTGTTTGCCCAAGGGAACATACAAACCGGGGAGGAGAGTGAAGATTGAGACGGATGAAGACAGGCAGAAGATATCATTCTTTGATACTGAAAACGGCTCTTTGGTTGAAGCACACCACCTAAATGATGGTATCGGTCAGTGTGTCCGTCACTCCAATCCCAACAGGGACAGAGGTTCAAAGCTAAAGGCAATCAAAGAAAAAGTTTTCAACGGTTTTAAAGGTGATGAAAAAGCAATCGGTTATGCAAAGAGAATCATGGAGATTAAACCAAGATACGTAAGAGATCAGTTCGGTCTGATAATCAAGCTACAGGAAGACTACAGTAATGTTGAAATGACTAAAGGTATTAATTACTGTATTGAGAGGAGCTTGTATTCAGCAAATGATCTTAAGGATACGTTGGAGTATTTCAAGAAAAAGAAACCGGAACCTGTAATCAGGTCGACATCAATACCTGTCAAATACAGGGTTGTTATTGCCCAAGAGAGGTCGATTGATTCATATACAAAACTTTATGGCGGAGGTAAAAACTGATGAACAACGAAGCATTGATACGACAGTATGCAAAACAGCTGCGGCTTACCATCCTTACGACAAAAACCTTTGATTTTCTTTCTGAACCAGTTTCAAATGAAGAATACCTAAAGAACTGTCTTCATGAAGAGGTTGTCTATAGGGAAGAAAAAGCCAAGTTGCAAAGAATTAAAAAAGCATGTCTTCCGACATACAAGGGTTTTGATGAATTTGACACAGACTTTCAAACAAGCATAACCGACTGGCAGTTGAAACAACTTGCCGAAATGAACTGGATAGATGGCATTTACAATCTGATAATCATAGGACCTCCGGGAACCGGAAAAACACATCTGGCCCTTGCCATAGGGAATAAAGCTGTTGAGATAGGATACAAGGTATTCTTCTCATCAATGGATAACCTGATACACATACTGAAGACACAGGAAATATCCCAGCGATCCGCTGCAAAGGTGAAGTGGATAAAGAATTCGGATCTTCTTATCATTGATGAACTGGGGTATCTTCCGATTGGAAAAATCGAAGCCAATATGTTTTTTCAGCTGGTTTCACAACTATATGAGAATACATCTGTGGTTATCACATCAAACAAGGGTTTTGACGGCTGGGCTGATATATTGGGTGATGCTATACTTGCTACTGCACTCTTGGACAGACTCACCCACAGATGCCAAGTTTTGAGTTTTACAGATGAAAGTTACAGGTTGGCTAACAGTAAGCAGATTTTTGATGTATAATGGAAATGGTTAGGAAACAGTACGGAAAGTTGTTTGCCGAAAACTAGTGGATGCTGTGTTCCGGGTACATTGCAGAGCAACAGGAGTCAAGGAGTCAGAACGGTCATTTGAACATTATATGGACGTTGAAGATGAAACTATTTGGTCACAAATTCAGTATGATGTGGGAGGATGATCAAAGAAGAAGAGCGGGAAGGATTCTTGTTCTTCCCGTTATTTGAGGATATAATAATATTATGAGAAAAAACAATGCATTATATATCATTTTATTTTGTGTGATTATCAGTCTTGTGTCATGTAGAGTTGCAAATGATAAAATTGATAATAGCCAAGATGGACTTGAAAATATACCGACATTAAATCCTGTGCATTCGATAACAAGCATCAATGAAGATATGATGATTCAAAAACCATATGATAAGGATTTGAGTGAAAGAGTTTCTTTGATATTCCATAATGCTGAATATACAATATTATGTTATTCCTCAAGTTTAAATGAATATGGCTATAGATCATTTATAATTAGATATAAACAAGGGATTATTGACGGGAAAATAATATTTGAAGAACATACTAGAAGTAACGAGTATTCAGTTGGATTAATGAATTATGATTTTTCATTACATACAGAAGCAATATATAGTGACATAGAATTTGCTGGGAAAAATCAGGCTATTATAAAGAGTGATGATGGCTATGGAGTGCTTGATTTTAAAAACGGAGTATTAATCCCTTGCGAGTTTAAACATAAACCTATATTAATTAATAACTACATAGTAGTTCCTGTTGACGAAACAAGATTTGAAGAAACATATTTTATACACAACAGATCTGATGGGAAGTTTCTGTATTTACTTGAAAAAAAATATTCAGAAACTGAAAGTAATGAATACATAATTGTGAAAAGCAACGGACAGGAAGAAAACATAACGGATATATCACAATATATACCAGACACTTTAACTTTATTACCTTTTAAAGATAAGAAAACAGGATATTATGGCTATAAAAACAAATTTAATGATATTGTGATTGACTCTCTATACCTATATGCTGATATTTTTCATGAAAATCGAGCTCGAGTGCTTCTAGGTAATAAATGGGGTTTTATAAATACAGATGGAGGCTTAGTAATATCTTGTATATATGATGAAGTATCAAGTTTTAATAATGGTATTGCAAGGGTTGTTTATGATAATCAAAGAATATTCATTGATGTCGAAGGCAAAACTGTTGAGTATTTTGACTATTTTATAATAAAGCAGTTTTCGGAAGGATTAGCACCTGCAATTTTAAAACAAGATGATCATTGGAAGTATGTAAATGAATATGGAGATGTTGCATTTAATGGGTTTTACTCTAAGGCGGGAGAATTTTCTCATGGTTTAGCACCTGTTATGAGTGTTAATCCTGTAGTTTATGGGCCTGGTAAAAATTACTACTATATTGATACTGAGGGAGTACCAGTTTTCGGACCACTCATCTTTCATGAGGCATATAAACTGAATGAAGAAGGTTATGGTTTTGCATGGAGTATGGGTAGTGAGCAGAGATTTAATGAGAATACTGGTAGCGATTATAGTGTTACTGCTTACAAGTATTATGTAATCATTAGCAGGACAAATTAATTGCATACCCAAGCTATGTAAAAACTTTATGTATGCATTTCATCTTTTAAAATATAGTATAAAAACTAACCAGTAGAGTATAAGCCACAACTCTGTAGATTTGTAATTTAATATTTTATGCATTCCTGTGATGATATATTAAGCATATTTCAATTCAAATAGCAAGTTAAGATTTAATTCAAAATGAAAAAATATAGGGGTGTATATGGGAAAATCAAATAAAGTTAATGTATGTATTATTGATAATGGAGTATTTATTGAAAAAGATAATAAACTCATTTATGATTTAGAGATTAATATAAACAACCAAATACAAGTTTATAAAGATAATAGAACGTCACCAAACTCACATGGTACAATTTGTAGCAAAATAATAAAAAAATACTACTCACAAGTTAATTTATCAAGTATATGTATATGCAAAGAAAGTGTGTTTAAAGCAAATATAAATCAATTACAAAAAGCACTAACCTTTTGTAAAAAGATTAAATTTGATGTTATCCATATGAGTATTGGAACAACATATTATAGTGATATTAGTAAGATAATAGACTGTGTTAATGAGATAAATACACACGGTACAATAATCATTGCTGCTTGTAACAATAGCAACATATTCTCTATCCCGGCTAGTCTTCCGTGTGTGATTGGCGTCTGTACAAAAAGGGACATTGATGGTAAATATCATGAAATAAATAAAAAGTCCTGTGACGGTATAGATTATATTGCTTCATCAAGACATTTGATTGACGGAAAACTTACTCCGTCGAGTAATAGCTATTCGGCTCCATATATTACCGCAAAAGTATGCCAGTATTTATCAGAAAACCCCAAAGCTGACACTAATGAAGTCAGAGAGTATCTGAATAGTAATGCAGTAAATTATCTAGGTGAAGCGGTTCTTGATAGATCTGGATTAATTCATTCAAACCCTGCAGAATTGGATAATTGGTATGGGTCTGTAAGAAAAACCCGTGATATTGAAAACCCGGTGGTATGCAGCAATTTCGCTTCTGTTCTTCAAAAACCCTTATTCCAGTGATTAATACGATGTTTCAAGCATGTATCAAATTCGGAGAATATCTGCACTTTTACCCACCTTGTATTTTTGTTAGAATCTGACAGAAGTATGAGGTGAAAATGCGTAAGAACTATTTTGTAAAATTAATAAAATACATGAAAAATGTATACAATATCGAACATGGAATCAATAAATTGACCGATAGTAGAGTCAATCCAAAATACAAAACATCACAAGTTGTTTTTCCGTTACTGTTAGGATTTATGCTCAGGATACAAAGCCTGAATGAATTAAAATTCATGCAAAAAGAAAATGAATTCAAGAACATATTTTCGAACAGGATAACCAAACCGAGTATTGACACCATTCGGGATACAATAAAAGTTATTAAAACGGACGGACTCAAATCCATGCTGCAGCATACTGTGAAAAGGGCAATTACTAATAAAGTTTTTGATAAGGGAACAATTGATGGGTATACAGTCGCAGCAATTGATGGAACAAAAGTATTCGGGAGCAATAAAAAGTGTTGCGAAAAATGTCTGACTACTTTTATCAAAGGAAAGCAGCACTATTACCATAGCTGTGCTGTTATGTCTTTGGTGGGTGAGGAACCGAATCTGGTTTTAGATTTTGAAATGTATAATCCAAAATACGACTCTACTGGTAAGGATGAGGGTGAAATAAATGCAGCGAAAAGACTGCTATCAAAGGTTATCTCAGAACACAGAAGTCTGGTGCATATTTCGGCAACATCCGGACACTGATTCCGGAAGTATCCGGACAGCATATCGGAAACATCCGGACAGCATATCGGAAACATCCGGACAGCATATCGGAAACATCCGGACACCTTGTCGGTTTGAATAAAAAACTGGTACCCTTTCATAAGATGAATTGAAAGGGGCCTTACGATGAGGAGGACAGATATGCTGAAAGCAAGAGAGATTTTACGATTGAAAAACGAGTTCGATTTTTCAGTCAGGGAGGTTGCGCGAGCTAGTGATTGTGGAAAGACAACAGTCACCGATGTGCTTGAAAGGGCTGTAAAGGCAAGTTTGACCTGGCCGTTTGAACTGAATGACAAGGAACTGATGTCAAGACTGTATCCGCCGACGGAGCGTATAGGAAAAGCTCCTGAGCCTGATTTGGAGTATATTTACAAGGAAATGAAACGGAAGAACGTTACTCTTGGCCTTCTTTGGGAGGAATACAAGAATATCTACCCTGACGGTCTGATGTACACCCAGTTCTGCGAGAGGTACAGGAACTTTAAGAAAGCCAATAACATGTATATGCACAAGGAGCACAAGGCGGGTGAAGAGATGGAGGCCGACTGGGCGGGCAGTACGCTCCCATATTTTGACAGAGACAACATGGAAGAAAAAGACGCCCATATATTCGTCTCTGTCCTTCCGGCAAGTTCATATCCCTTTGCAAAGGCATTTGCTGATGAAACTTCTCCGAACTGGATAAAAGCCCACACTGATGCATTTGAGTTCTTAGGTGGAGTTCCGGCCATCATAATACCTGATAACACCAAGACTGCCGTAATCACACCTTCTTCTTCCAATCCTGTATTAAACAGGAGCTACAAGGAGATGGCCAGGCATTATGGCACAGCCATAATGCCTGCAAGACCTCGAAAGCCAAAGGATAAGGGTGCCGATGAGGGAATGGTTAAGATAGTCGGACAGCGGATCCTGGCTGCGTTGAGAAACAGAAAGTTCTTCAGCATTGAAGAGATAAACGCTGCAATATCGGAAGAACTTGAAAAACTGATTGACAGACCTTTTAAGAATCTTGATGGGAACAGAAGATCAGCCTTTGAAGAAATTGACAAACCTGCCCTAAAACCCCTGCCTAAGAACAGGTATGAGTATGCAGTGTGGAAAGAAACCCTGACAAAACCCAATTACCATGTTGAATATGATGGTTTTTTCTACAGCGTACCACATGAATACCGAAACAAACCTAGCACAATCCGCGCAACACTTGGGACTATTGAAATATTCTTTAACGGCGAAAGGATTACCGTGCATAAACGGAACCATAACAAGAAAGACCCGTATACGACAATAACTGAGCACATGCCTAAAAGCCATCAGCTGGTAAGCGGCCGGGGGAAAGATCATTTCATTTCAATTGCAGGTGAAACCGGTCCAAAGACAAAAAAGCTTGTGGAACAAGTATTCAATACGACATGCAACCCCATCGAGTCATACAGAATCTGCAATGCCATACTGAGTCTTGCATCCGAGAACAACCCCGAAGACGTTGAAAAAGCAAGCCGTGAGGCCTTGGAGAAGGAATTGCTCTCATACAAATACTTTAAAATGCTGATTGGAAAATACAGGCAGTCTGAGGGAATAACCCAAAATGAAAAAATCATAAAGCACAATAACATCCGAGGACGCAAATCATTTGCAGGAGGTGCTGCTAATGCTTAAGAATCCTACGATAGAAAAACTCAAAGACATGAAGCTAAAGGAAATGGCACATATGCTGAGCGAACCTGAAGAAGTGTATGAAACCCTTTCGTTCGAAGAAAGGTTCGGACTCATGGTTGAAAGCGAATGGCTTGCAAAGAAAAATGCAAGGATAAAAAGAAAACTCCGTGCGGCATCACTGGGTATTGATGCTTGTATTGAGGACATAAGTTATGATTCAGACAGAAGACTTGATAAAAGCATGATTTTGAAACTCTCTTCCTGCATATTCATCCAACAAAAGCTCAATGTAATCGTCACGGGAAGCACAGGCACCGGCAAGACATACATTGCCTGTGCGTTTGGAAATACAGCGTGTCGACGTGATTACAGCGTCAAATATTTCAGAATACCTGAACTCCTGCTGGAATTACAGGACTCAAAAGCCGGAGGACGATATGTCAGGTTTATGAACTCATTGAAAAAGGCCGATTTGCTGATACTTGATGACATAGGTTTGAAACCCTACTCCCTTGAAGAGAGTCGGGACATACTTGAGATAGCTGAGAGCAGATATGATAAAGGAGCTATGATTTTGTCCGGCCAGCTTGAACACGAAAAATGGTATGAGCTTTTTCCTGATCCGACAACCGCGGACGCAATCATGGATAGGATAATTCACAACTCGTATGTTCTTGCTATTGAATCAAAAAAATCCATGCGCGAGACGATGGCTAAGAAAAAATTTGAGGAACTTGAAAAACATGTGGAACTAACTTAGAATGGAAGAAACTGACAGGTGTCCGGATGTTTCCGGAACGCTGTCCGGATGTTTCCGGTTTGGGTGTCCGGATGTGCCGGAATATGCAGATTATCTAATGGCATAAAAAACTCCCTTCAAATTAGCATAAGCTATATTGTCCTGACT
>Ga0307989_1001044_pt1 | contig 15779 bp, 13 predicted proteins | sample EllFjometagen185_FD_203164 | JGI IMG/M metagenome (GOLD analysis project Ga0307989, IMG submission 203164) | Marine microbial communities from Ellis Fjord, Antarctic Ocean - #185 | ecosystem: Environmental > Aquatic > Marine > Unclassified | place: Southern Ocean | collected 2014-10-08
AATTGATCTTCATTTAGGAAATATTTTGGGAAAGTTAATTTTGATACTAAATAACTAAGTGTTGGTAAGACAATAACATTGTCTAGATGTTTAAGTGCTTTTTGAATAATTGATATTCTATCTCTAAATGGGAAACTACTTAAGTCTTCGCTAACAACAAAGACTAATACTTCCTCATTTTCCTTTGCAGCAGTTTCAATTAAGTAAACGTGCCCCAATGTCATTGGGTTTGCGTTGATGATTACTGCGGCTTTTTTATTGTTTGAAACTTTGTATTCTAGTTTTAATTCATGAAGTACTTCGGTTATGTAGTCTCCACCTTCTAGTAATACAGTGTTCATTGTTTCTACTATTTTTTTCATATTTAAACTTGTAAATATCTTTTCATTCTCTGGTGAAGTAAAAACAAAATAGTTATAGATGTTCCTACTTTTTAGTTCATTAACTAAGTGTTGGAACATTAAGTTAGTGATATTTTGATGCTTATAGTCTTCGTGTACTAAAAAACATTTCATGACATTATTGGCAACTGAAGCTGTAGCGATGATTTTTTCTTTATCATAAACTAATATGGAGCTGTTTATGTCAAATTCATACTCCAAGTTATTTTTATGTAAAAAGGAGATTAATTTGTTTTTCTCTTCTTCTAATACTACTTCTTTTATCGTAAACATATATATTCCTCCTCTACATTCTTATTATACTACTTTTATATACTGTTTATTAAAGAAATAAAAAAAAGGCCTGAAAGGGCCTATTTTTGGTAAAGTTTATCAATAATGTTATAGGTACGATCTTCAATTACTCCTATTTGGTTTGTAGTTGTTTTTGTCTCTTTTGGTATCCCTGTATAGGAATAGGCAAGTTTGGCGAGTTCTTCTATAGAAATTATCTTTAGACTTGTATGTTCTAATTTTTTAATTAAATCTGTTCTTTTAGGGTTAATCGCAATTCCTCTTTCTGTTACAAAGCAATCAACGTTTTCTCCGAGTGTTGTAATGGTAGTTACTCTTTTTTTAATAACAGGAATTCTTCCTTTTATTAATGGAGATACAATTACCGTTACCTTAGCTTCACTTGCAGTGTCACTGTGTCCACCGCTTCCTCCAATGAGGTTTTGATGGGAATCTGTGGTTACATTCACATTGAAGTCATAATCAATCTCGGTAGCTCCTAGTATGACTATGTCAAGATCTTTAATCACTCGATTTGGGTTTGCAGGATTTGCATAGATTGAAGCACTGATTGGATGATGATGAGAATTTTTAGCCATAGAATCAATTGCTTCAATATCAAAACACTGAACATCATAGAGTTTCTCTACAAGTCCTTCTTCTAACATTTCAACATGATATTTGGTGATTCCACCACTGAAGAAGGATGCTTTGATGTTGTTTGTAAGCATGATGTCTTTCACATCTTTTGTGACTCTTAAACTAGCACCACCTGCACCACTTTGGAAACTAAAACCATTCTTAATAAGACCAAGTTCATTGAGTAGTGTTGAGGTGTTTTTTGCGATTTTAACACCGATGGGATTTGTAGTTATATTTGTCGTTCCACTTACGATACCTAAATTATCACCAATTGAATCTACTTTTATGATATAGTCGACATTTTCTGCTTTTATTTCAGGATCTTTCACTATTTCATTTGTTATATGATCTGTGACTAATACAACAATTTTTGCTTGTTCACTATCTGCAATTGCATATCCTAAACTACCACATTTATTTAATCCCTTATAGCCAATTGCATTTCCTTGGTTGTCTGTGTAAGGAGCGGCAATATAAGCAATATCTATATTGTTTTTACCTTCTAAGATACTTCTAGCTCTTCCCCCATGCGTTTGCATCTTAAGGGTACCTTTGAGTCCATTATTAGTAATGTAATCAGCCACTGGACCATTTAGATAATTAGTTGTAATATTGTTGATTTGGTTGTTCCTAAGCAAGTCCAATATCTTGGTGTATTTGGGAAAGATTGCGCTTGGAAATAAATTTATATCTTGAACTTTTTCTTTCAGATAAAAGTCTAACACCATATTCAAAACATAATCACCATTTCTAAGGTGATGATGGAATGAGATGTTTTTATTTATTTTTATGGGGATAAGTGTAAAAAACTCATCAAATGAATTGATGATTTTTTTAGATGTAGTTGGTTGTGATTTTGTCATAGTATCACCTACAGTAAGTTATATTTTTTTGCTTTTTCAATGGTTTTTTTTGCTTTTTCGATAATTGGTAGATCTACCATTTTACCATCAAGACTAAATGCGCCTTTAGTTGATTCTAGAGCTTTTTTTACAATGCGTTTTGCTTCTAATACTTCTAGTTCATTTGGTGTAAAAGCTGTGTTTATAACTTCTATATGATTCGGATGAATGGCACATTTAGATGTAAATCCTAAATTCTTAGCATTTAGTGTATCTTCTGTGAGTCCATCTAGATTATCCTTGTCGACCCACGGGGTATCAATAGAATCAATATTATAAGCACTAGAAACAAGCACTAGTTTACTTCTTGTATAGAGTATCTCAGTTGCTTCTAGGGTTCTTCTTATATTTAAATCTTTGGTTAAATCTTCAGCACCAAGTAATAGACCTGAGATGTTTGGTAATTTTGCGATGTCTTCCATTCTTAAAACAGCCATCGGTGTTTCAATAATTGGAATGATTAATTTGTCTGTTAGGTTGTTTAGTTTTAGGATATGATCTGGGAGTGCTTTTGGTAATACATATCCTGTAATGTTGAGGTCCTTTGTGGAAGCGACATCTTCTGTGAAGAATTCACTTGTTGCGTCATTGATTCTAATATAGATTTCTGTGGTGGTAAAGTCGAATTTTTCTAAGAAATTACGTACCAAAATACGTGCTGCATCTTTATCAAAAGATACCACGCTATCTTCAAAATCTATAATGACTGTATCTGCATCAAATACATCTAGGTTTTGGAGCATACTAGGTGTATTTCCAGGAATAAATAAATAGCTTCTACTACTCAATGTAACCACCTCTTTTTAGTGCTGTTTCTAACCGTGATTTTATGGTGTAATCAAGTGCCCCTTTGTCAAAACAATCTACTTTGACATTGATTAGATTGTGCGTTGTTAGTGTTTGTATTATTACTTCTTTGATCTGATCTCCAAATTGTTCAAAGACAATACTTTCAACGTTTATTAAAGTCGTATCATTATATTGAACTGTAATATTGCAATCACTTGATTCGTATGTTCCAGCACTTGCTTTCATATAATCACCTTTATAATTTATTTCTATAGTTGATTAGAGCAATAGTACGATTCATGATGTTATTTACAATCATGATTCCTTCATCAGTACCCATACCAGGTTTTGCTAAGCATTGTACTGCTTCACAAGCCATTGCGATACAAGTTGTTACCTCTGCACTAACGTTTGTTTCATTACAAGTACCACCACTATACGCACCAATATTCTTTTCTTTACAGTAAAGAAGTGCCTCAATGATATTTGTTACTCCACCAAGGTCTGGTGTTTTTACTTGAAGCATATGTCCTGCTTGATTATCCGCAAAGTATTTTACATCTCCAAGTGTGTTACACCACTCGTCTGCGACGATTTCAATTGTACGTTTGTTATCATTGATGATTTTCGTTAAATCTCGTAATGCTTCCATTGTCTCTTTTCTATTACCAGCATCAACTGGTCCTTCAATTCGAAGGGTGAATGGCATCGCGATTTCTTCTAACTCTACCATATAGTTATACATTTTCTCGATATCATTTTTGAAGATTACGCCAATTGTTCCGTACACATCAATGTGGAAAATTGGATTATAATCACTTGATGTACGAAGTTGTAAGATTCTTCCTCGTAACCAAGCTACGTATTCTTTGAGGATTTCACCATGTTGACCAAGTTTTGTTTCAATATTATTAATTAAAGCATGAGGCATAACTTCCATTTCTTTAATTATCATTTTATCCACATTAGTATATCGATCATCCCCACTTTGAGCAAACATCGGTATTCTATTATATTCGGTACTTTTTATATTGTATTCTTTTCTTACAGCTTCAGGCATTGTGATTCCATTGGCCTTAGCTGTTGCATGTAATAACGCTTGAGTTATTCCGTATCTTAAAGCGGTATGAAGATGCTTGTCATTGATCATTAAATTATCAATTTCCTCAGCGTTTTCTTTAAAGGTAGAAACATCTTTTCCAATAAGTAGTGGTTTGATATATTCATTAATTGTATTGATGCCATCTTCACTTAAGAATAGGGAATCACGACCTCCACACCCACTGTATTGAACAGCAGTTGCATCGCCATATCCTATTTGACCATCTTCTAAGACTATCATAATACTTACAGCTTCACCTTTTTGTCGTATTGCTGTGAATTTATCTGTGACTGGTTCTCCGATGTAGGTAAACCCATCTTGTGTTGCTCCTGTTTTGATTGCGATTTGATCATCAAAGTAAAATCCTGTTAAACTTTTTGAGCAAATTATGTCAACAATTTTCATCTTGTTATTCTCCTTCTATCCCTACTAAATTACCATTACTTACTGCATAAATATCATCTATAACCATTTGAATGGTGGCTTTTCTGTTTTGTTTGATTGCACGTTCTTCTAGTTTTTTGTTATGAAATTCTTTTATTTCATCTGTTAGTCCTAGGTTACCAAATTCTAGAATTCGGATTTTACCATCAATATCACGTGCTGGTAAAATCTTACCGGCATTTAATTCTGATGGAGCAAATGGTATATCTACTTGTCCGTTTTTAATTGCGTTTACAATCCCTTGTGCAACATCACCTTTTCCAACATTGACAATCGTATGCATTAAGCTATCTACTTCTTTTTTTATTTGCGCTATTTCTTCTGTTAGTTCTACACTTTCAGGAGTTTTTTGAGTTTTAAGGATATTTGTAATATAACGTGATGTCTTTAATCCTTTTGCATTTGCTTCTTTTGTAGGAATACCAAATGATTCATGAGTTGTTTTTGTAATCATTTTTGTGGCTTTACCTAATGAAGCTACTGTGCTCGCATATCCAATTAAGGCCATTGCTTCACTTTCATCACTTGGGAATCCACCCATCCATTGATGGAATACTGTGGTGATAAATATATCCTCATATCCAAAGATTTTTAAGTAATGATTTGTTTGTTCTTCTAAAGCTCTTAAGGCAGCAATATCTTGTATCATGTTTCCACCTTGTCCATACCCAACAGTAATGTTTTTAACACCTTGTTCAGCTGCTAAAATACTTTCTACTATTGCTATTGTATTACTAATACAAGGAGGGACTAAAGTTCCTGTTAAAGGACCGTATGGCTCTCTATTTAATTCAACACCGTGTTCTTGATAATATCCGACTAAACGATCACAGTATTGCCAGTATTTAATAGTGTCTTCCAAAGATATTTTTTTAGCGTAAGGAATATTGTAACTGATTCCTCCACCTTCATTACTAGTCCAACCTGAAGCATGTATGATTTCACTTAATAATCTAGCATCTGGAGTACCATGTCTTGCTTGTATCGGTACATTAATACTTTCTAGTACTTTGGTACAACCATCTACACCATGATTTACGGCAGGGAATCCATTCAATAAACTTCTCCCTTGTTTCTCTGATTCATTAATTCCATCTTCTGCGTTAGTATAACGATTATGTCTGGTGTATGAATCAATAGTTGAAGGTAGTAAATCAGCTTTCCCTTCATCCTGTAGATATTGTAGTAATTCAATATGTTCACTTAAACGGGCAACGCCGGCACGGGGTTGCACTAAGGTTATTCCTTTAGCTTTGGCTTCACGTAGTTTATAAGCAAAGTTTTTTTCTTTAGGTAACTTCTTTAAATTGGCAACTGCAACATCTAAGTCTAATCCAGGATGAGTTCCTGTTTTCCAGTGATTTAGAATTTCTTTTCTAATTTCTAGAAACTCTTCTAGAGGCATCTTTTTATTATGTACCATTATCTTAGCTCCTTATTTACATTAGGTATTGTTTCATTAGCTTTAAAGCTAATTTAGGATACTTTTGACTTAGTAATCCCATTCCACTTAAAATATATGATTTATCTAATAGGATAGAAGGATTAGTTGGTCTTAATTCTAGTATTTTATTAGATTTCTTGTTTACTTGTTTTAGTATTTTTTTTGCTTCTTTATTATTGATTAAAACTCCACCAGTACCAATAACATATCTAATACCTGATAGATCTTTTCCTGTTTGATAGTACATATTCCCTAGTGGGGTATGAACTACTTCGACATGTCCAACATGTCGACTCATAGAAATGTCACAACAAATTTTAGCAATCGCTTTATCAAATTCTTCTTCGTCCTTTGTTTCTGGGATAAAGTCGACATTTTTAGCACGGCGTTCTAAAGAGGCTTCGATGTTATGATTACATTTGTCATCTTCTTCGAAGTATTTTTTGAATTCATAGTTTGAGACATTACCTAATAGTGCATTGGCACTATATCTCATTCCTAAGTCTCCTTCAACAGTACGTTTGGCGAATGGTTCTTCTAATCCTTTTAAGATTACTTCTGTACGTTTGGGGAATCCTTCTCCAATTGTATGAACATCGGTAGTTGCTCCACCAATGTCAACAACAATTAATTCTCCATATCCTTCTTCATCTTCAAATCCTTCTGACAATAGTTCTGCGGCTTGAAGAACTGCTTCTGGAGTTGGCATAATGATTTCACCAATTTTTTCCTCTGCTTTTTTTATTCCTTTTGCTTCTATGATTTTTTCAATGAAGATTTTTCTTATTGCGAATTTTGCTTCTTTTACATTTAATTTTTTTAATTGTGGCATTACATTTTTAACGATAACATATTCAATACCTGTACCTTCAAAGAGTTCTTCAATCTCGTCTGTGGCATCTTTATTACCAGCAATGATTACTGGAACGTCAATATTAATTTCTTTAAGCTTTCGAGCATTATGAAGGATACATTCTTTGTTTCCCCCGTTTGTTCCACCAGCAAGTAATACGATATCAATATCTGCTTCACTAAGTTCTCTTGCCTCATGTTTTGTCATATGATGTGAATAGATTTTTTTTACAATGGCACCTGCACCTAAACAAGCTCGTTTAGCTGCCTCAACTGTTAGTTCTTCAACTAGTCCAATTGCTGCCATTTTTAATCCACCTGCTGCACTACTACATGCTGAAATACCAGAAATTTCTTTTATTTCTGGATGATCATTAATCAGATATTTAAATGCTCTATCATATCCGTCAAGGACATTCGTTTCAACTGTGGTTGGTGCCTTTGCTGTACCGATAATATACTCACCTTCTAAATCAACTGCGGTTAATTTAGTATATGTAGAGCCAAAGTCAACTAATAGATATGGGTTCATTACGTACCAAGATCCTCTCTTAAATCACATAATGCATGTTCAATCTTTTGTCCTGGTGGATACACGCGATCGAATCCCATAGTTTTGAAGCGTTTTTCAACTTCTCCAAAATCTTGTTTTCCAACAACGATATTTCCGCCAACATATAACTTAACATGTCCTAGACCTGCTTCTTCACATTTTTCTTTAAAGAATCGACAGTCCATTTCTCCATGACCGTATAAACTTGATACAAGAATTGCTTTTGCGTCTGTTTCAATAGCTGCATTAATGAAATCTTCTTGAGAGGATAAAACACCAATATTTACAACATTAAAACCTTGTTCGGTTAAGACATAGTCAATGATCTTGTTTCCAACTGCATGAACATCGGCTCCAATAACACCAATAACTACTGTATTCATAGTATTTCCCCCTGAAAATATAAAAAGGATAAAATCAAATTGTTTGATTAATATCCTAAATTTTTAGTCGAGTATAAACAAAGGTCGTTTTTGTTCAAAACGGCAACCATTCTCACAACTTTTAACATTTGTCTAAAGTTCTGATTCATAATCTCTACCTCATCTATATCTAAGTAATTTCTTTCTAAAACATACTTATATTATACCAACTCAAGATAAAAATCAAGTTTTTTTTAATTTTTTTGTAAGCGTTTGTAAAAATGCAATTTCTTTCATTAAAACGATAAAATAAATGACGTATTTTCATAGATAGTCAATAATGTATTATGAAAGTATTTTCACAACAAAAAAAGAATATTTCTATCCGAAATATTCTTTTAGTTCTAAGTTCATTCTAAGAGCGAGATATCTAGTAGGAAATACACTAATTGTTTGATTATATATTAGTACCTGAGTATTGTACACTCGACGTACCTTTTGAAGGACATCATATTCTCTTTTAAGCTCTTCTAATTCTGGTAGTTCGAGTTCTTCTATTTCATCATAAATAACGTTTATAGCGTTAAATAGCTTCTGTCTAGTACTAAGTAAGATTGAACGAAGTCTTTTTTTACGATACCGAGTAACAATTTTAACAAAGTCATTATTTTCTTCTGTTTTCAAAAGTTCTCTATTAGCATAGAAAAGGGCCGTGACTGTTTCTAGTTGTTTATAGAAGATCACTTCTTTTTCAGTTACTTCTTTCCAAAGTCTTAATAGTTTTCGGTATAGTCTTGTTACCCCGACGGCTATTAAAAGACATACTAGTATAACAATAATTAAGTTTACATACCAAGGCATAGTGTTTCCTCCTTATAAGTATTTTTTAAGGATGGCTACTTTATCTAGTCTTTCCCAAGGTAAATCGAGATCATCTCTTCCAAAGTGTCCATATGCTGCTACTTGTTTATATATTGGTTGTTTTAAATCTAATGAATCAATAATTCCTTTTGGAGTTAAATCAAAGTTCTCATTAATTGCTTTGACTATTACTTCATCAGAAACTTTTGCTGTGTTAAATGTTTCAACTAATATACTCATTGGCTTACTTACACCAATAGCATATGATAATTGAATTTCTAGTCTATCTGCTAAACCTGCAGCTACACAATTTTTAGCAACATAACGAGCTGCATAAGCAGCACTTCTATCTACTTTTGATGGGTCTTTTCCACTAAATGCTCCACCACCATGACGTCCCATACCACCGTATGTATCTACAATGATTTTACGTCCTGTTAGTCCAGCATCACCATGAGGTCCACCAATTACAAATTTACCTGTAGGGTTTATGAAATATTTTGTATCCTCTAATAGTTCTTTTGGAATAATTACTTCAATAACATGTTTTGCAACATCTTTGCGCAGTTGTTCCATGCCAATTTCTGGTGCGTGTTGTGATGATACTACAACACTATCAACTCTTAAAGGTTGGTTATTTTCATCAAATTCCATCGTTACTTGTGTTTTACCATCAGGTCGTAAATATGGAAGTGTTCCGTTTTTACGAACTTCTGAAAGTTGCTTAGCTAGTTTGTGTGCTAAAGAAATGGCAATAGGCATATACTCTTTGGTTTCGTTACTTGCGTAACCAAACATAATACCTTGGTCTCCTGCACCTTGTTCTTTGAATTCACCTTCACCTTCGTTCACTCCTTGAGCGATATCTGGTGATTGTGGATCAATTGCAACTAATATTGCTAGGTTATCAGAATCAAAACCGTATTTCCCACGATCATATCCAATTTCTTTTACTGTTTGTCTTACTATTTTTTGAATATCAATATATGTAGTTGTAGTAATTTCCCCTGCTACTAAAACAAGTCCTGTTGTTACGCTTGTTTCACAAGCTACACGGGCATTTTTGTCTTCTGTAAGTATTGCGTCTAGAATTGCATCACTGATTTGATCACAAATTTTATCTGGATGTCCTTCTGTAACACTTTCTGATGTAAAAAACTTTCTCATGATTTCACCTACTCTGTATATTTGTATTTATCGTAGAATGCTTCAAATTCCATTTGGTATTTAAGGAATCGATCTAAAATGTATGGTTCGAAGTATTCTTTGAATTCTAATTGTAATAAATCAACTGCTCGTTTGTGTTTTAGTTCTGATTTATAATTACGTTCATTTCTTAGAACATCATACATCTCAGCTAATAGGATAATTTGTCCTTCTTGGCTTCTTTGCACTCGTTTCATTTTTTCAACGAAATTTGAATCTACTGTTTTTTCAAAATGGACTCTTACGATATCCTCAGATTTTTGATTTAACTGTAGTCTTTTGATTACAACTGAACCAAGAATCGTTTTTTCTCTGTCGGTTAATGTTGCTTTTCCTTCATATTCTAAAATTGATAAGTCATTTACACGATCAACATGAATAACACTGTATTCGTAGATTTCTGTACAAACATTACTACTTAATCCAAGAATGTTTGCGAGTCTTGAAGCTAGTTCAGCAACACGATGAACATCTCCTAGATTTTGATTAATTGTATGTGAATTAAACACACCAATTACATCAAATACATCGCCAACTACTGCAGTAAAGTCTTTTTCCATGTCACGTCTTTTAATAAGTTCTTCTTTACGTTTACTATTCATCATTTGTCCGATTGATACACTTGAATACAGTGCAATATAGAACACAACAAGGACAATAGTCCTTAGTAAAATGTCTATTGTTACATTCGAATTCACAACAAAGAGATATTGGTATAATCCATTTAATCCGCCAGTAATAGAGTATAGCGGATACATAATAACGATATGAAGAATAAATACAAAGACAAATACCCATCTAAAGAGAATTCTAAGTAGTGTATTATCTTGGTATAGACTAATAACAACTAATGCAAAGTATATTAGTAAATACCCTGCTTGTGAGATTGAAATGTCAGTTATATAATTTAGGATACCGTCGGTATTCCCGGCACCTACTGCATCTGCGATACTTAAATTACCTGCAGAAATCCTTAGTTTAGCATAAACACCAAGTGAAGCCATAAGGATATAGATACTTCCTATATACATGGCCATTTGTTGTTTTAAAAGGGTTCGTGGTTCTTCGTTAATAATTTTCTTTAAAGTTCTATTTATTGTGAACATTAAAACTCCAAATCCGGCAATAACAACGTAATTAGGGTTTTGGTTTCCGATAAAAGTAAATAAGATAAACACGACATTTATTAGAACTAAAATGTTTCGGTTTACTTTATTACGACGAAACAAAACAGACGTATCATCTAAAATGTCTACACCTGCTTCAAAGTTAAAGCGTTCAGCTATTTTTTTTCCAAAAAGTTTGTAGTAAACTTGAATTCTTCTTCTAAATGTTGATGGCTTTGCATCGATAGTTTTATCTTTCTTATTCTTCTTATAGTAGATTCCCGCTTTATCAGCGAAATTCTTAAAGAAAAATGCAACGCGATCATAAATCGTCTGTTTATTTGGATCGATACCCTTATTTAAATCTTCATAATATTTTTTAAGTTGCTCGGGCTCTTCATTAGATTTTTTAAAGAAGTCATCTAGTTGTTTATTGTCCTTAGGCATTTTACGACCTCCCTCAAATATCTAAATCTAATTTAATCTCCTCGACACTCGGATCTTTTAAAGCTTCATTTTCATTAGTGATTTGCGCTACTCTAGTAGATGCAGCTGCAGCAATAGCTCCAACTATATCATCTAAGAATGTGTGACAAAGTCCACCTTCATGTTTTCCATCTTCATTAAGACGATCAACAACTAAGGGCTTATTTACGTCAATATCACCAAAGTTTGTTTTCCCAATTGTACCATACATACCTGCTAGTTCTAATCCGAAAAGTTCATCTATTCCAAACATACCTAAGTCTGTTTTTAAGATGTCTTGAATTGGACCTTTAAATGCATTTTCATCAGTTAAACGATCAATTTCAGCACCTAATTGGACAAGATGGAATACATCTCTGATACTTAATATCTTCTCAACTGAGTCGACACATTGTTGGAGAGATATTGTTTTTGACCATTTAGATTGTTGGCGAAATGCAACTTCTGCAATCTCAATTACTGAAACTGTTCTTTCTTTTAATGTTTGAACATTCAATTCTAACATTTCATCTCTTGTATATAATGCTTTATGTTTCACATTCATCACCTCTTATAATAGTTAATTATAACATAATTAGACATTATTTAAACATCTTATCTGTCATAATTAGATTTCTTCCTGCGCCGTTCATAAACGTTTTAATGTCTTGTCTTTTCTTTCCAGATAGTTGTACTTCACTGATAAGTATTAGACCATTTAAGACTTTGACTCCTATATATTCTTTTTCTATAAGCACAATTGTTCCATTTTTTGATTCTTCCTCGAGTGGAGTGAGTCCAATTTTATGAGTAACCTTTAAAACTTTTATTTGTTTGTTATCGATGGTTGTATACACTGTTGGAGTGGGAGTAAATGCTCTTACATGGGCATCTATTTCTTCACATGAAGAATTCCAGTTAATGATTTCTTCTTCTCTTTTTAAGTTATATGCATAAGTTACTAAATTCTCATTTTGTGGTTTCCTTTTGTTTGTACCATTAAAAATGGTAGGAAGTACTTCTAATAATAAATCGCTACCTATTGTACTTAATTTTTCAAATAGGATTCCTGATGTATCATCTTTTAAGATTGGGATACTTCCCTGTTTGATGATATCTCCACTATCCATTTTCTGAGCCATATACATAATAGTAATACCAGTGGTGTTATGTAGTCTTTGAATAGCTCTTTGAATAGGAGCACCTCCACGTAATAATGGAAGCCAACTACCATGAACATTGATACATCCAAATTGTGGACTATCAAGAATTGCTTTGGGGATTATTTGTCCATAGGCAGCGGTGATGATTATATCTGCTTTTTCTTCTAATATTCTATTGTAATCGGTTCTAATTTTTACTGGTTGAAAAACCTCTATACCAAGTCCTATAGCTGTTTCTTTGACTGGTGAAAAGGTAAGTATTTTCTTTCTTCCTACTTGTTTATCTGGTTGTGTAACAACTAGACTTACTGGGTATACTTCATGTAAGTCTTTTAGGACTTTTACACTAAATTCTGGGGTACCCATAAATATTACTTTCATATATGTGCCTCCTATAATAAAGATGGGTTTTTATCTATGGCTATGGTGAGTATCTCACTATATTCTTGATAGATGTTTTTTAAAACCTCATCAATCTTTTCTGACTGTTTGTATTTAATAATTATTTGTGCACGATAGTAGTTATTAATTCGTGCGATTTTTGGTAGTACTGGGCCAAGAACTTGAGTGTCATCTTCTAGTTGTCTACGTAATTTTAGGACGATTTTAGTTCCTTCTTTTAGAACCTTTTTAACATCTTGGTCTGTGAGAATTATTTGGGTCATATTGAAGAATGGTGTGTAGCCACTTATTTCTCTTATTTTCATTTCGGTTTCATAGAATGAAGCATAATCATGATCCTTCGCATACATGATTGCGTAATGATCTGGATTATAGGTTTGAATTACAACATTTCCTTGAATATCATGTCGTCCTGATCTCCCTGATACTTGTGTTAGAAGCTGGAATGTTTTTTCTATTGCTTTATAGTCTGGTAAATTCAGACTCATATCAGCTGCTAAAACTCCAACTAATGTAACCTTAGGAAAATCTAATCCTTTGGCAATCATCTGCGTACCTATTAGTATATCACCATTATTTTCAAACTCATAGAGTAATTTCTCGTGGGCATTTTTTGTAGTTGTTGTATCTGAGTCCATTCTAATAATTCTTGCTTCTGGAAATGCTTTTCTTGTGAATTCTTCGACTTTTTCAGTTCCTATACCCATAAATCTAATATGTTTAGAATTACAACTAGGACACATGGTAGGATTTGGTTCGTCATGTCCACAGTAATGGCATTTTAGTTTTCTTGTGTTTTCATGATACGTAAGTGATATATCACAGTTAGGACACATGATCACTTCACCACATGTACGACACATTACAAATGTAGAGTGTCCTCTTCTATTTAGTAATAAGATAATTTGTTCTTTCTTCTCTAATCGATCTTTCATTAGATCGAAAAGTCTTCTTGAAAATATCGATCTATTTCCTGCTTGAAATTCAAATCTCATATCTTCTATATATGTTTCTGGCAAGGTTGTATTGTTTGCTCTATGGTTTATCTCCAAGAGTCTATAATCATTGTTTAAAGCCTTGTAGTAACTTTCAATACAAGGAGTCGCGCTACCTAAGATTGTTGGTATGTTATAATGTTTGGCACGTAACAAGGCAACTTCTCTTGCGTGGTATGTTGGTAATGATTCTTGTTTATATGAGTCGGTGTGTTCTTCATCAATAATAATTACTCCGAGATTCTCAAAAGGCGCAAAGATTGCGCTTCTAGCACCAACTACTACTTGGACTTCTTTTCTTCTGATTTTACGCCATTCATCATATTTTTCTCCAACTGATAACCGACTGTGTAATAACGCTACATTGTCATTGAATCTCCCTTTAAATCTAGAGACCATCATTGGTGTTAAACTGATTTCAGGAACTAACATAATAGCATCTTTTCCGGCTTTAACTACCTCTTCAATAATATTTAAGTAAATTTCTGTTTTCCCACTTCCGGTTACACCGTGAAGAAGGAATACTTCATTTTTGTTTAAGTCTTTTTGAATTTCATTAAAACAATAAACTTGTTCTTCGTTTAGGATTACTTGTTTATCATTAACACCATAAATACTATTTACTTCACGATACGTTTCTTCACTTTGCTCTTCGATAATACCTTTTTGAATAAGTGATTTGATGGAAGAGTCTGTGATGTTTAATGTAGCCATTAATTCTTTTTTAGTAATAAATTCTTGTCCTTCAAGAAATTCAATGATTGCTTTTTGTTTGATTCCTCTTACAGGAATGGTACTGTCTATTAGTCTAATTTTCTTAATATATTGTTCTTTATTTACTTGTTTCACTTTATAAGTAAGAGTCATAATCTTTTTATTGATATACTCTTTTATTTGTTTTAGATAGGGATCTAAATCTTTTGTTAGGACAACTTCACTATTTCTATTGAACTTTGAAGCCAAATCTAAAGGGATTTGAGTCGTGTCTAAGCATTTTAAGACTTTTTTGTATTTTGATTTCAATGCTGTTGGCAACATTGCTTGGTAGATTGATACTAAGGGGCTTGTGTTCGTGATTCTTAGTTCTTTTCCAAGTTCAATCAATTCTTCTGTGAGGGTTGGAATTAAATCCATGACAGAAGAAATATTTCTAAGTCTTTCAAAGTCACTTGTTTCTTTTAGTTTTAAAACATAACCCATTATAAAACGCGGTCCAAAAGGTACTTTTACCCTTTGTCCGATTTCAATGACTGTTTCTAAAGTAGTAGGTACTTTATAATCAAAAGTACGGTCTACGGCTTTAGCTTTAACATCAACTAAAATCTCCGCGATCATATCATCACCTAAAGTCTTTCTATAAAATTATTCTTATCATTTAAGAAATGTTTCATGAATTGAACACTTTCAATATCTTCATATGTTGTTTCTACAATCTTATCTTTTGTGAAATTATAAATTTTTGCATCTTTTAAAGCCATAAGGATTGGGGAATGGGTAGCGATAATTACTTGGCTACCAGCTTTTACCAAATCAGTGATAAGAACTACTAATTGATATTGATTAACCGCACTTAAAGGTGTTTCTGGCTCATCTAGTAAATAAATACCTTGTTGGTGCATTCTTGCTTTAAAGAACTCTAAGAATCCTTCTCCATGAGATTTTCGCTCTAGTTCCCCTTCGTATTTATTATCTAATTGATGTAAGCTACTGTGCAATGGACCTAAAGCTAGTTTTAAACTATAGGCATCTTTACCTTTAAATTCTGTCTTAATTTCTTCAATGTCTTTTAACAATTCTATTTTCATGTTTTTCAATGA
>Ga0307989_1001045_pt1 | contig 15770 bp, 12 predicted proteins | sample EllFjometagen185_FD_203164 | JGI IMG/M metagenome (GOLD analysis project Ga0307989, IMG submission 203164) | Marine microbial communities from Ellis Fjord, Antarctic Ocean - #185 | ecosystem: Environmental > Aquatic > Marine > Unclassified | place: Southern Ocean | collected 2014-10-08
AGCATTCACTGAAATGGAATCCCTGAATCTTAGCATAAGAATTAAAAGAGTTTCTATGTTCGCTTCGCGAAAAAACGCCAAACTCGTTCGTACCGAACTCAAACAAGGCTTATTTTCGCTGCGCTTCGCGAAAAAACGCCAAACTCGTTCGTACCGAACTCAAACAAGGCTTATTTTCGCTGCGCTTCACTAAGAAGCTCTATTTTAATTCTTATAAGCACGATTCAGGGATCCCATTCCAGCTCTTGCATTAACCTAACCGGATATTACTGATATTTATTGATTTTTTATATTCGGGATACAAAGGATCACCTGTGTTCCTTTTCCAGGCTCAGACTTAATTTTAACGGTTCCGTTTACTTTTTTTATGTCTGTCATAACAACATCCATACCCACACCTCTTCCGCTGATTTCGGTTATCTTTTCAACGGTTGTGAATCCTGGGTGAAATAAAAATTGCATCAATGAATCGTTATCAATGGAATATGAATGTTCCAAAGTGATCATCCCTTTTCTCAAAGCCACTTGCTTGATCTTTTCATGGTTAATTCCAATTCCATCATCTGATAGGGTTATGAAAATAGTACTATTTTCATAAAGGGCTTCAATTAAAATTTGACCTGTTAACGGTTTACCCCGCTGGTATCGTTCCGCTGGTTTTTCAATACCGTGATCACAACTATTTCGAACCAGGTGAATTAAGGGATCGGCCAGAGTTTCGACAATGGATTTATCCAGGTCTATATTATCTCCGGTGGTTCGAAGTTGGATTTTCTTTCCTGTTTTTCGTGAAATATCCCGGATAATCCGTGGTAGTTTCTGGAAGAGTGATTTGATCGGAATTAAACGAAGATCAGATACGGTCTGTTGAATATTACTGGAAATAAATCCCAAAGAAGATTCAACTTTTTTTAATTCAGCAAAATTCTGAGAATTGAGTCCTTGCCGCGCTAAGTTTGATAAAATGGTTTGGTATTTCAACTTCAAATCAAGCAGATTATTATTTAAGTCGACAAAGGTGTCCAGCTGATGGGAACTGACTCGGGTTGAAGTGTTCTGACTGTCCTTGGTGATTTGATTCGTTGAGGATTCCAATTGATTTTCCGTGGAACCGGAATCAGAAACCGTAGTGGTGCCAGATATAGTTGTTAGCTTTTCAATCTCTGGATATTTTACCGATTTTGCATTCTTAGGATGCTGTAATAACTCTCTGATTTCTGCATTTTTCTGGCTAATTTCTATCTGCAACTCTTTATTGATTTTACCAAATTCCGGATAGTTGTTTTCCTTCTGTTGGTTATCCGATGTCAACTGATTGAATAGAGCCTCAAGTCTGGAGACCTTTTGCATCATTTTACTAAAGCCGGCTTGTTGCGCACAGACTTTTATTGCGGTAATCGATTGTCTTAAAACGATCTGTTTTTTTTGATTCAGGGTTTGCGCAACAAATTCTTTGCCTAGAAAACGAATAATCAAACTATGCTTTGAGCATTCACTATGAAAATTGTTTAAACGTTTGGGATCTGATAGATCATTTTTAGTAGAAGTTGCCGATTCTGCTTTTTCCGGCTGATGCACAAGCAGTTTGCTCATAAGGTTGATGGTTGCAGAAATTCTAATCTCTGATTCCATTTTGCCTTTGATGAGTATCTTAACAAGCGCTTTTAATACGTCTACAGTTATTAGTACCGCATCGGCATGACTGGAGTTAAATTGTTGAATCCCTTTTCGGATTTGATCAAAAAGTGTTTCAAAGTTATCCGCGATATTAGCAATTAACTTTAAGTTTACATAATTGGAAGCTCCCTTGATGGAGTGAATCGAACGAAAAATAGCATGAATAGGATTTGGATCCATTGGATTTTTTTCCAGTACCAATAGATTTTCTTCAATTTGCATCAGGTGTTCTTCAGCTTCTGCTATAAAATCAGCCTTTAAGCTATCTGGAACTGTTGATGATAATTTGATATACTCATTAAGATTTTTTTCGTCTTCCGGATAAACCATGTCTCTTTTTTTCTTTTGATGTCGAATAACGGTTTAATGCCAAGCTTATCTCCCTTACTATACCTATTTTGGAAAAATCATCAAATGACATTAGATAAGGGTTTTCCGTGATTTGCGAATTGCAGCCATCTGAATTATCTGATAAGAATGGAGAAGAATTAATGGCTGATATATCTGCCTTTTTGTAACTTCATCTCTATTATATTGCTTTAGAATGAGTTTCCTCAATCCTTTTCCTGAATCGTGCTGCTTCGCTGTGGAGAAAAATAGCCTGGCGCTCAATGGTATTCATCCGGTTGAAATTAAAATTGGAAACTCATTTTTGTCTGCCAGCCGGCGGACAGAATTTTTTACCGGAAGACGATGTGCCCATTTTGGAATGATTGAAGCCGGGTACCCAAATCTACCTATTCTGCGGGATCAATCCCGATCGCCGATCTGGCCATTTTCCATTATCGGTAGTATTACGCATAACGCTACCATTGCAGCAGGGATTGTATCCAAAAAACATCAGAGTATATTGGGGCTGGGTATTGATATCGAAGATCTGTCCCGAGAAATCCGCACTAATATCACCCGACATACTTTAACACCTTGGGAAATAGAAAAATGGTCGGCAAGTTCTCCAACAACTCCGGTTGAAACAAAAATCATCTTTTCCATTAAAGAAGCAATATACAAGTGCTTTTTTCCGATGTATAATATCTACTTGGGCTTTCAAGATGCAGAAATCACTGAATTAACTGAAAACAAATTCAAAGCAAGCCTGTTAAAGAACCCTTTTCCATATGAGGTGAAGATACCCATACCTCTGACTGGAAAAGTCTTCATCGATTCTAATATTATTTTTGCCGCATTAAAATTTACCAAAGAACAGTTGAAAAGCCTGATGGATTAGTAGGTATTTTTGGCTTGCTGTGATATTGGCCTGGCTGTTATATTCCTAAAATAGTTCAAATAAAACCTTCATCTTTCCAACTCAAATTCCCACTTTCAAATCCAAAGCTTGAAAAAACTCTTGACTTCAAAAAACCAATTTCTTATCATCTTCCTATCATCAAGTTCAATTAGCATTTTTCGCCTTTTCGGGTTAAATATCTTGTTATTATCATCACAGTGATAGCAATTTTGTGATGTAATATCAATCTCTCCAGGTTGAGTCTGGCAAACGCGACGCAAGCCGTTCATGAATGTAAGAAATAGAAAAAAGCGGACGATAGCAGTCGAGATTGTGGTTCCGTTGCTGATCATGGTGGTGGGAACGTTGCTCTGTTGGTGCACTGATTTTGATCTTGAATTGTCGAAGCGGTATTTCGATGCTTTGAAAGATGATTGGCCGGCTCGTCAGCAGCCCTTGATCGATCTCAGCTATCATTGGGGAACGGCTTTTGGTGGTATCGTTGCCTTCTGGGCGCTGTTTAATCTTTTCGCTTCCTACATGCACCCACGGTTTTTGGTGAAAAGAGGGGTCGCTCTCTTCTTGCTGCTTAGTATCTTGATTGGTCCGGTGTTGCTTGTAAATGGGGTGATCAAGGACGTATGGCGCAGACCAAGGCCCAGAGAAACAGTGGAGCTGGGAGGAAGTCACCCTTATCGCAAGGTTCTTGAAATACCCCATCGTAAATTCAGGGGGAAATCCTTCCCGGGTGGACACGCCAGTGCTGGTTTTATCCTGGTGATGTTCTATTTTCTTTATAAACCAAAGGGCCGGAAATGGGCAGGCTTGGCACTACTGTTTGGTATCGGCTGGGGGACTTGGCTGAGTTACGTCAGAATTGTGCTCGGGGGACATTTTTTCTCGGATAATTTATATGCTTTTGGGATCAATTGGTTTTTGGTGCTGCTTTTATATTATAAGTGGTACCTTCCTTATCAGGAGAAGCATCAGAATCGTCCACATTTTTTGCCATCTCGTCGCAGGTACATCGTTGGGATCTCCTCTTTGATTTTAGGGGCGGTGATGCTGTCATTACCCTTTTTGATCAGCAAACCGTTTCGTATTGACTATCCGTCCCGCATTGTTAAGCTTTCCCCTATACCTGAAGCAGTTGTTATTAAAATGCGAGCAAAAAAGGGCGATATCACTGTTAGATATGGTCAGCCGGGGCAGATTGTTATTATCACTTGGATTAACGGTCAGGCGTTACCTGATATACATGCTGTTAGAGATATGGAATTAACAAAAGAATCCAATCAATGGAATCTCGTTTATTCTGTAGCACCGTCCTCACTATTTTTTTTGGAGTACCAAAGCCATACCGCCATTTATGTTCCCAAGGATCTGAATGTCAAATGGGATCTCTTTACCGAACTAGGTGATGTCAGGGAAGACCTGAAACAGAGACGTTAAGTTGAGAATAATTATGAATCCACAATTAGTCCTGGAAAAAGCTAATCACCTGTTAAAAAATGACAGAAATTTTAAACGTGCTGTCCTAGTGCTTCTGATTCTTTTTGTTCTGATTCGATGTTTTCACCTCAATTCCCCGGTTCTGGATCGACACAGTTGGAATCAGATTTCGGCTGCTTCAGCGGCCATGAACATGTACAAAGACCCTTCAACATTTTTTGCTCCCGATAGTAATGTCCTTAAAGGGGATTCAAACGATTCGACTCTTGGCCAGGAATTTCCGATCTTGATGGGGCTGGTTGCTTTGGGGTATTGGTTGATTACGCCGGAAATTTGGGTCGCCCGACTTATTGCCATTTCAATTGCTCTGATTGGCTGGAGCTATTTTTTAAAACTCCTGTTGATCAGCGAGAGTCGCTCGACCGCACTGTTTATTCTGTTCTTATATACGATCAATTCTCACAATTGGTTTTTCGATCGTGCGTTCAACTCAGATACTGGGATGGTCAGTTTTATGCTGGCATCACTGTATTATTTTTGGAAATTTATACATAATAACTCTTTTCGAAATACCTTGCTGCTGTTTTTCACACTGCTCCTGGCAGGTTTGTTTAAGCCCTTTGGTTTGCAAATTGGTATCAGTTTTTTGTATATACTGTTTGTTGAAAAAAAGTTCAACAAACTCATGGATTTTCGCTTGATTATCATCGGGATATTGGTTTGGTTAAGTACTCTCGGCTGGTTACTACATACCCAATATAATCTGGGTAGCTCTATCAGTATCGGACATGATCTGGGGTTCAATCTGGGGAATTTGTTTTCATGGGATTTTATTAACACGATGCAACAGCGGTTTTTTGACCAGATTACCACTCAGTTTTTGATGTTTTTTTGTATTTTTGCAATTTTTTCAAAGAAGATCCGCAATGATTTTGCCATGGCACTGCTGATCGGTAATCTGTTTTATGTTGTTTTTATTACCCATGGAAATATAGTACACAACTATTATCAATTGCCACTGACTCCGGCGTTGATCACTTTTTCAGGTCTTGGATTCTTATATTGGGTGCAGCTACCGACCCAGAGAATATCCTCCAAATTGAAAACAGGGTTAATTATCTTTTTTATGATCGGTTATATTGGCTACAGCGGGAAAAAGACATGGAACCATTTCAGACTCGCAATGGGTCCAAAACAGATCGGGGACCAAATTAAAGCCATGAATCTACCTGACGATACACGGTTATTGACACTTGAAAGCTCCGGCACCCGTTTTCATGAAACATTGTACTATGCAGATAAAAAAGGGTGGGTACGAAGATCATTAACGGATAAAGAGTTGGATAAACTGAAGCTTTGGGGCGCAGATTTAGTTACAGTGCATTATGAAGAGAGCCAATTCACCAATAAGAAGCAGATGGAATTGATTAATAGAAGGCTCAAACCTGTCTGGCAGAGTTATGACTGTAAGGACACGTATGGAAGACCGTGTCTGGTTGGAATCTATCGTTTTAAATAAGGGTAACCGGGGAGCTTCTGGACTACCGAATAGACCATTGTCTCTCTTAATATCAGCAGACACGCTATAAATATTATCGTACCTGAAGTCAGTTTCAAGAGGTAACCAAGCGATGAAATCGGATGGTAATTGAGAGAAAACAAGCAGGTGATAACTGAAGCAGTGGCAAGTTTCATCAACAGCTTAAAGGGAAACTGAAGGTCGACTGTATTTCGAATGGCTAGAGTAATTAACAATGTAATCAGCGCAAACGACAGGGTTGAAGCGTAGGCTGCTCCAATCGGGCCCATGCTGGTAATGAGGTATATGTTTAGAGGGATCGAACACAACAGAACCCCACCGATAAGAACCAACGCCAGCTTTTCCTTATCAAAGGTGAATAGAACCTGGCTCAACAGGTATGAAAAGCCGATAAACAGATTTGAAATAATGAGAATCTGCAAAAATGGGACTGAATTTTCAAAGACATCTGGAAACATCAATAGTATCAATTCCCGGGTGGAACTAAGGGTGATGACACTGATCAGCGTAAATAGCAGGATGGTACCCCCGATATAGTCGTTCATTATCTTGTTACATGCCTTCATATCAGATGCCCCATGCTTGTTGCTTATTTCAGAGAACAGGGACTTTGAAGTTGCTTCAACAATGAAGTAGGGGACTTTCGCCAGCAAGAAAGCCAACATGTAATAACCGATGACATCCTTTTGGGGGCTGAGGGCTTTTAAAAACAAAAAATCGACCCGTTGCAACAGGGCGAATCCCAGGATGAAAACCGTGGTGGGGATTCCAAACGAGAAGAAATCCGACAGTTTATAGCCGCCTTTGAACTGTAAAGACAGCCTTCCAATCCAAAAACAACTCAGAAGAAAGACCAACACCGAGGAGAGAATATTCCCGATGGCAGCGCCTTCCAGTCCGAATCCTAATAGCAATAGAATGACAACAAAGGACAGTTTGCAAACAGCATATAAAACAGTTAATACAAACATACGAAAATAGTTCCGCTGTCCGTTGATAATGCCTAAATTTAGAAAATACATCCCATAAAAAGGGATATCGAAGGCACTGATCTTGATCAGCAACTCTAGGTTAGTGTCGTTTAAAGCAGCGGCAAAAGGAACTGCCAGCGCATAAAATAAAACGCCTAAAAATAGAGCAATAGCACCCTGGCCGATAATTGAAATGGATTTTATCTGGTTGATTTTGGCAGGATCGGTCTCTTCTGCAATTGTTCGTGTGGTCCACTTCGGAAACCCCAACATGACACTCAACTCGAACCATATCAACAGTTCAACAAGAATGCCCCAGGTTCCATACTCTTCGGGACCCAAAAGTCTGGTAATGGTAATGTGCATCGCGTAGCCGCAAACCATAAATATGATTTGCGAAACAGCTAATAATGTACTACCGGGAATTCGGTGTGTCATACAGGGGATTAATTTGTTAGCTCTTCATAACTATAGACAGTTTCTTTTGCGTTTTTTTGAGTAATCATTTCACTGATAAAGCCGAGGCTGAAAAACTGTAGTGAGATAACCATCAGCATGATACCCAGCAGCATTATAGGTCGGATGTGTAACTCCTGGGTCAGTATCCAGATAATCAGAAAATAAACGTTGATAACAGCCCCGATGAAAAAAGTAGCTAGTCCGAATGATCCAAATATATGCATCGGCCGGGATTTGTATCGATTAAGGAGTGTCAGCGTGATCAAATCCATAAACCCATGTAGATATCTTGAAAATCCATATTTGCTTTGACCATAGGATCGGGCGTGATGAGTGACAACCATTTCCCCGACTGAAAATCCATGCCAGAATGCCAGAAGTGGAATAAAACGATGCATCTCGCCGTATATCAGATGTTGCAGGCTCCTAACAACCCGCTTCTTATAGAGCTTGAATCCACAGTTAAAATCATGTAGATGAATCCCGCCCATTTTTGATGTCATGTAGTTAAAGAATTTTGAGGGCACCCTTTTTTCAAGAGGGTCATGTCGCTCTTTTTTCCAGCCCGAGACTAGATCCAGACTATCCTTCTTGGACAAGCTGATGAAATTGCTGATCTCCTTTGGATCGTCCTGGAGATCTGCATCCATTGTCACAACATATTCTCCTAGACATTTGGAAAACCCAACAGAAAGTGCTGCCGCCTTGCCGTAATTTCTGAAGAAATTAATTATGCGAATGTTTGAATCCACCTTCTGAAGAGAATTCAGCACATCAAGAGACCCATCGGTGGAACCGTCGTTGATGAAGATGATCTCATAAGGGGCAAGGTCATTCTCGTTTATTTCCTCCTTTATCTTTCCATAAAGCTCCTGGAGACTTTCTTCTTCATTATATAAAGGGATGATTATCGATAGGTTTATTTCCATCTGTAATTTTTCTATATGAAAGGTGTCTCTATGTGTCCCACAAAGTTTTGTTCGGGCAACTGGAAGCAATGCTGTTCAATGCTTGGTCTAAAAAATTTTATGTCCTGAGTTAAGTTTGTATCAATTAATTAAGAATTACAACCTGTTTCCCTGAAGGTTATCAGGGAAGTCAAGCTAGGGTTTACGACGCCTCTGCTTTCATCCATCATATTCAATACAGTAGTGAAATAAGTTGTATAGATATGAGGATTTGAGAAATAATTGAGAAAATATAAACCCGCCGATTCCAACAGATAGCGAAATATAGACTTTCTTGCGGTTATCCTTATCAAACCATAAACAAGCCAATAGTCCTAAAAAAACAATCGGGACGATTTTAATGAGCGAGGCAAATACAACAAAAATAGCAAATAAACTATATCTTTTTTTTAGGAAAAAATGAATTTCCTGCTATAGAAACACCTGTTCAAAGATCGAAACATTCCCTACTCTAAAGTCGTTGTAACTTTTGCTTCTCCAAGCGACAAATTGTTTATTGCTGAATCTTAGCCCAAAATTTATTTTTTTGGAAAATGTAAGCGTTACAATTTTTACAGACATTAATAGAATTGTAGTTGAGATTAAGCATTTTATTTCTATATTTGTTTAGCTTAGTGGAATGCCATATCTCTTTGATTGTATCATTTCTAACATCGCCGATTTTTGCTTTTAAATCAAAGTCTAAACAGCAAAGGCCAGCTTTTCCATCAGCGGCAATAACCAGTTCATCCCAGGGGTGGTTACAGGCAAAGGTGAATTTTCCACTTTCACTTTCCTCAAAAGATTTACCCACATTCAAATTTTCTTGGGTTCCAAGCCAAGTATTGTATTTATTAACATCCAACTTGTCGACCATCGGTTTCCAATATTTGATAAATTCAGGTATCTCTTTTTCGTTTGGCAGCATGTTAATAATCGTGATTCTGGTTTCCGGTTTTTTGACGGCTTTTAATTTTTTGTAATCAAGAAAGAATCGAACGTTCTTGACGACTTCCTCAAAATTTAATTTCTGCCTGATCTGTTCAAAGGTTTCCTTTTTAATTCCATCAAGGTCGAAATTAATAACATCCAATAACTCTTCGTCAATAATGACTCTGGATCTCTCTTCAGAGAGTAAGCCCGCATTTGTTGAGAGATAGAGTTTTACATTTGGAAGACCTTTACGGACGATTTGCAAGCATTCAATAATGCGGTTGTTACACAGTGAGTCACCAAACCAGAAGAGATTGATTTTTTTTAAAGGCATCCCTTTGCAATCGTTTATAATCTTTTCCAGTAGTTCCATAGGCATATTCATCTTTTTTCTTGTCATTTCACTATGCGGACACATAATACAGTTTGCATTGCAAATACTGCTAAGTTCCAAAGACAATAATTTAGGGAATCTTTCTTTATAATTTTTAAGACGATTAAATATGAATTTTTTCACTGGAGACCTATGGTTTGATAATCGAAGTTCTAAATATTCGTTTAAAATAACTAAAAATTAGTATGACCTTGTAACGTAATTCTTTCTGATTATTTACAATCAAAAGCCTTCATTTGGCTAAACCTTTTGTCATTCCAGCGAAAACAGGAATCTAGGGTATTAATAAGAATCTGTATTTGCGCACTGGATCCCCGCTTTCGCGAGGATGACAAAGAGTAATTTGAGGGACCTGATACTTGTATTGTGTCCCCCAATTTACGGTGACGTTGAATAGTTACCATTTTTTTATTCAAGTTCATTTTTCTTGTAATCATCAAGTGATAACCATTTCTCAATTAGACAATAAAGGACGATAAAAAGGTAGCGGCTTCCCATCTCTTTAATTTTGAGTTTTGCTACGCCCGATGTTCTGTTTTTCCATGTATTAGGCAAGACAGTGTAGGTGTAACCTCTGGTGATGGCTTTTAGCGGCAGTTCAACAGTTAAATTAAAGTGGTGGCTTAAAAAAGGCTTTAGACCTTCAATCGTTTCCTTACGATACATTTTAAATGCATTGGTCACATCGTTATAACGAATGCCGAATAAAATTTTGATAAACAAATTGGCCAGGCGGTTCAAGATGAGTTTTATTTGTGGATAGTCGTAGGTTTTTCCATTTTTAATAAACCGTGAACCAAATACACAGTCGTATCCTTCTTCAATTTTTCTAAAAAAATCAATAACATTTTCCGGGGCATCTGATCCATCAGCCATGACAATGGCTACTACATCACCGCTGAAATTATCCAATCCTTTTCTAACAGCCAAACCAAATCCGTTGGGAGGTGTGTTGCTAATGTATCGAAAAGAAGGGAATTCTTTTGTTAAATCGATGAGTATATTTTCTGTGCCGTCTGAACTGTTGTCGTTGATGACCAATATCTCATGGTCGATATTGACTTCTGTGAGACTCTGAATAAGCTCAGACGCTGTTGTCCTAATCGATCCTTCTTCGTTGTGGGCGGGAATAACAATAGAAAGCTTCATTGAATCAAATACCTAAGCGAAAAAATGTTAAAATTGAAAACCGATTATTAGTTAGTTCCGATTTGTTAATCCTTCAAAAATCTGTTCTAAGATATTATCTAGATTGTACTGGTATTTCCAATCAGGAAAATCGGATTGAAATTTAGAGACATCACTAATCCACCATATATGATCACCGTTTCGATTTGCCTCTTTATATTCCCAATTCATTTTTTTCCCGGAAATCTCTTCACACTTTGCAATAGCTTCCAACATTGAACAGTTGGAGAAGCGGCTACCGCCAATATTATATACGGCTGCTTTTTTGGGATTGGAATAGAAATGCCAAAAAGCATTGACCAGATCGTAGCTATGGATATTATCTCGGACCTGTTTTCCTTTATAGCCAAAAATAGAATAGTGTTGTCCGGTAATTGCACACTTCATTAGATACGCTAAAAATCCGTGTAATTCTGTACCTGAATGATTGGGTCCTGTTAGACATCCGCCACGGAAAACCGCTGTTTTCATGTCAAAATATTGGCCATATTCTTGTACCAATACATCCGCCGCGACTTTAGAAGCACCAAACAGACTGTGTTTTGTCTGGTCAATACTCATGGATTCATCAATCCCTTTTTCGAAATAGGGATGGGACGAGTCAATTTCCCATCGTTTTTCCTTTTCCACCAAGGGGAGATCATTTGGAGTATCCCCATAAACTTTATTTGTTGATGTAAAGATAAAGACAGCTTCTGGACAGAATTGACGAGTCATTTCAAGTAAAACAAGAGTTCCAGTGGCATTGACTGAGAAATCCATAAAAGGATCTTTTGCAGCCCAGTCATGAGAAGGTTGTGCAGCGGTATGCAATACTAATTTGATATCCTTTTCATATTTTTTAAATACAGATGCAATTTGTTTCTCATCACGAATATCTATATCATAATGAATATAATCTTCAATATCTGCTTCAAGTCTTTTTCGATTCCATTCGGTTGATGCTTCTGATCCAAAAAATGTTTTCCGCATATCATTATCGATACCAACAACCTGTAATCCCTTTTCGGTAAAGAATCGCACCGATTCTGAACCAATAAGACCGGCCGAACCGGTAATAATAACAACTCCCATTTCTATCCTAGGTTAAAAGATTTTTTAAAAAAGATTTATTGTCGAGTATCCATTTAGCGATTTCTGAGACGATATCTAATGGCTTTTTTTCAGGATACCAACCGGTTGCCTTAGAAACCTTGGTGTTATCTGTGATAAAGTATGGTATATCAGCAACTCTATTTTCGGGCACAGATTTTATTTTAATTTTGTTCTTAGTCACCTGTTCACAGATATTCGTTAATTCTTTTAATGAAATACTAACATCGTTGCCACCGCCAACGTTATATATGATTCCGTTGTGGCGGTCAAAATCTTCAAGTTGTATAAGAAGCAGTCGAAATAGATCATCTACATCGAGAATATCGCGTACTTGTTTACCATTACCACCATAGCCAAAATAGCCTAGCTCTCCATTGAATATGTGCCGGGCAACCCAAAGAGAGACAACGCCTTGGTCCACCTTTCCCATTTGCCATGGTCCGGTTAGCACAGCACAACGATTAATAACTGCCCTGATGTTATACATGTCGCAGTACTCTTGAATGATATGCTCGGAACAGAGTTTGGTCGCTCCGTATAGTGAACGGGAGCCTTCAAGAGAGAGTTGTTCGTTGAACCCTTTGAGTGAAACCCCTATCTGATTCTGGTTGGATGCCAGCTCAAACCGGGTTTCGTTTTCAACATATTCAAGTTGACTAATTAATTTAATCGGATAAACCCGACTGGTTGATAAGAAAATGAAGTCGGCTTGATGAATTCGGGCAATCTCAAGGCAATTAATAGTTCCCACGAGATTTGTATTGACCAAATATCGTGGAGAACCACCGTAACCAGCTAAAACAGAAGGTTCTGCCGAACACTCTAATATCAAATTAACTTTCCCGACGGCCTCCAGGTCTTCCATGTTTCGAATATCGCCATGAATAAATTCAATTCCATTTTTTCTAAATCGTTCGATATTTAGTTCAGAACCTCGCCGTTTCAAATTGTCTAGACAAATAATCCGTGCATTTTCGTTATATTGATTTTTAAGTTTAATGGCCAAGTTGGATCCCACAAACCCAGCGCCACCGGTTACTAGTATAGTTTTTATCATTGTCTTTTCTGATCTGTAATGATGTGATTAAATATTAAGAAAATTTGAATTTGATCCCGTTAACTGGCCGATTTTTTGTTGTTTGCATGCTCCATAATGGCGTAAGTGAGCAAAAAATACAATTGCATCAATCCAAAACTATGATTACTGTAACTTAATTTCTGTTTTGTGATAAAAACCAAAATAGACGCTTGACTTCGCTTTACAACATAATAAATATGTATTCAATACCTGAAAAAATTCCATAGGGATTATGACTACTCGAAAAAGGGGAATTATCGGAAACAGAATCCGATAATATGACTAAGCAGGTTTTATATTCAGCAGGAGAATCAGATCAGTGTGCCGCTGAAACAATATATGGGATTGTAAATCCATAGGTGATATCAGGAAATTATTAGTGGTTAAGAATTTGGAGAGGATTCATGCAGGTTAAATTATCAGTTGTAATTATTTCATATAATGAAGAGAAGGATATTGAGCGGTGTTTGAAATCTGTCATAGCCGTAGCGGACGAGATTGTTGTCGTTGATTCCTTTTCAACTGATAAGACAGAAGAGATATGCAGAAAATATGATGTTGAATTTATTCCGCATAAATTTGACGGGCATATTGAGCAGAAAAACTGGGCGATAACCCAGGCAAAATATCCCTATATTCTCTCACTTGATTCTGATGAAGCCTTGGATGAAACCATGCAAAATTCAATCATGGCAGCAAAAAATGATTGGAAATTTGATGGATATGAGATGAATCGTCTGAACAACTATTGTGGAAAATGGATCAGGCATTGTGGATGGTATCCGGATAAAAAACTGAGGCTTTGGAACAGTCGAAAGGGATCCTGGCAGGGGATTAACCCTCATGATAAATATGAGTTAATTGAAAATGCTTCTGTGGGCTATCTCAAAGGGGATATTTTGCATTACAGTTACTATTCAATCACGGAACATGTTGCCCAGACAAACTACTTTACCGATCTGTCTGCTAATGAATACTATAAAAAAGGTAAAGAGGGATATATTATCAAAATTATAATGAATCCTCTTGTCAGCTTTATTAAAACCTATATTTTGAAACTGGGTTTTTTAGATGGTTACTATGGATTTATTGTCAGTGTCCTGGCGGCACAATCTACTTTTTTAAAATATGTAAAACTCAGACAATTAAAGAAAGAGATGAAGAAATAGTAATAATAGTTTACTTAAAAATGTTGAACAAGAAACACTGAACTTTATTTAAAAAAAATGGCATTGTTTTTAAGGTCGTTGAAAAAACGGCCTCAAAATATTTTAATCGCACGAACAGACAGAATTGGTGACTTTGTTTTGACGCTACCGGTGTTCAGTGCAATTCAAAATCAACTGGGTATGGAATTTTCTGTTTTATGCCAGGAATCCGTGACCCCATTGTTAAAAAATAATCCGGATACAAAAAGCATTATTACGGTTAGTGAGAATCTGGATGAACTGGCTGAAGAGATCAAAAAACATCAATTCGATGCTTTGGTTGTTCTGGTGAATGATCGCTTTATCAGGAGGCTATTACCAAAACTTAAGTTTATTCCGGTTCGAATTGGCCCGCTGAATAAGGCTTCAGCACTGTTTGCATATACCCATCCGGTGATTCAGAAACGATCTAAGTCTATTTGTAATGAAGCGGAATACAATCTTGAGTTGTTGAAGATATTTGGTCAGTCAGAGATCAGTGGATCTCGCCCGCAACTCTATTTTGCCAATGAAGAGATTGAGGCGCTCAGATCAAGGTTGCCAAAACTATTGGAGAGTTCGTCATTACCGAAAACATTTACCATTTTACATCAGGGCATGGGCGGGTCTGCGCTCAACTGGAAGCAGACATCTTATTTTTCCCTGTTGTCTATGATCCTGAAACAGGGGCATAGTGTTATTATGACGGGGACAGGGAAAGAAGAAGTACAGCAGAATCGAAAGTTTTCCGATCAATTGAAGGGTGACTATCCCAATCAGTTATTTGATATTACAAATAAGATCAGTCTGCGGGAGTTGGCGATTTTAATCCATCTTGGAAATCTGTTTATTGGCCCCAGCACAGGTCCAACCCATATTGCCAATGCTGCTGGGACATCAATCATCTCTTTTTATCCCCCGATCCAGGTGCAATCGACAAAAAGGTGGGAGCCCTATTTGGGAATTTCGGCTCTGTTTACACCAGATGTTCCTTGCGGACAGAAATTTAGATGTATCGGAGAAAAGTGTAGGGATTACTATTGTATGGATTTGATTACACCGGAAGCTGTTTTTGAGACATACCTTCAGATGGTTGGTGATGGGGAAGAGGTGAAATGAGAATTGGATTTGATGCCAAAAGATATTTTGCCAATTTTACCGGATTGGGAAACTATAGTCGCACAGTACTTGAAAATCTGATCAAGTACCATCCGGAACACCAATACCTGCTTTACGCATCCCAGAAGCAAATAGACAAGGCAAAAGCGGAGATTTCAAGCAGCGATAATCCCCTTTTGAGAACACCGCAATCATTAAAGGGTAAGGTCAGTAATAGTTTATGGCGAAGTTTTTTCCTACGGGATGATCTGGAAAAAGATGATATCAATATTTATCATGGATTATCTCACGAGATTCCTGTCGGAATGCAACAAAAGTCAAAGATAAAAACGGTTGTAACCATTCATGATCTGATTTTTTTAAAATTCCCTGAACTTTATCGACGGACTGAAAGGTACATTTATTTGAAAAAATTTCGGCATAGTTGTCAAAACGCCGATCGGGTTATTGCTGTCAGTGAGCAGACTAAAAATGATATCGTGGATATTTTTAAAATTCCTGC
>Ga0307989_1001046_pt1 | contig 15767 bp, 26 predicted proteins | sample EllFjometagen185_FD_203164 | JGI IMG/M metagenome (GOLD analysis project Ga0307989, IMG submission 203164) | Marine microbial communities from Ellis Fjord, Antarctic Ocean - #185 | ecosystem: Environmental > Aquatic > Marine > Unclassified | place: Southern Ocean | collected 2014-10-08
TACAGTATAGTGGTCCTTATACTATCCATTAACCTTTAATATGGACGATAAGGTCCCCTATATTAAACCTTACGGCCCCTATAATACAGCTTGGACAACCTGTCCATGTTGGCCGGATTGGCCGGATTTTGTCCGTTTACATAGACACAGTGTCCATGGCAGTGTCCATGTTAGTCATTATAGGGACGGTAAAAATCTATAATTATATATTATATAACAAGTTAAAGGACGTTAATCCTAGTCAGGATGTGATTCACTTTTACTGAAGCATGTGCCTAAGTATCAGTTCTAGTGATACCGTAGTGGTTAGTACGGAAAGGCGAGGGCACTCCGTGGTCAAGACGACGTCTGAATGGGGGTCTGAAATATCCATTTTGTACACCAGTACCTAGTATATATATATATATACACCCATAGGCTTCGTTTCGAGCCCCCGGGTAATCCTCAGAAACAAACCACACAAAAAGGAGAAAACCATGTACGAAGTAGAACTCGTAACACTACCAGCACCCATTGATAACATTGAGATGATTGATGGGCAAGCCAAGGTGATGGTTAGCGATCGGTCTGCCTATTTCATCAAACAAACGGCAGTGACTGAACATGCATGTATCCATTATGGCCAGCTGAAGTACTACACTCATGATGAGAGAGTAGCCATCATACGTAATGATGCTGAAGCTGACTATGATACTGTACCTGATGGCGTACTAGCATTCAGAAAGAGGATGGTAGGTACATTCATCTGTGCTCATGAGATAGGCTTGACCTTGATACGTGAGTGGGACGGTACACTACATGCAGTCGAGCTCTTATCACTAGATACTATACAGTATAGTGATGGGTTAGTGCATCGCATCCACCCAGATACCATCATGCGTATGATGAAGGCTGTATCTGCTGATGTAGTACCATTGGTATCTGAGTCTGACTCAGCTTACTGGTAATCCCCCCAACCCCGTGCTTCAATAGGCGGGGTGGCTTTAACGCACCGATGCCTGATCCAAAGCTCAGGAGGAAGAATTTGCGGATGGGAGCCCGCCACCAACAACCCACCAACAAAAGGAGATCAACATGATCCTAGTAGCAAAAGACTCAACAGACCAACGCCCAATAGGTTACGGATGCTCATCAACAGATGGATACGTAGCAAGAGAAGGCGACTCCAGTTTCCCTAAATGGGATAGAGTGGTAGGTAGAGGCTACAAGACATGGGACGCTATGGAAGCTGCACATCCGGAGATTAACTTCGATACAGTACAAAGATGTGGCATCTGTGGTGGTCCAACGCCATGCTTACGTAATGATTAGTCATTAAGTAACACTAGCCCTGTGCTTGTATAGACAGGGCTGCTCTAATGCACCTATGCCTGGTCCCAAGCCCAGGAGGAAGAAGACAGAGGGGAGCCCGCTACACCACTGGCTGTCATGCCTATGTGTATTAGTTAGACCTATGTATTCCCAATGCATAGCTCTAACCAATAACAAAGGAGTCTATAATGACTAACCCAGTACTGTACCTCAGTGGTCTACTAACCCTTGCCAATCTGTATGATGCTAAGGAAACTCAGATAGAGACACTAGTGAGCAAAGGAATCGCCTTCGACGAAGACGACTCCGATGCTCGCCTGTATGCTCTAGCTGAATCCTTTCGTGATACGATTGGGATTCTATGGGGCGACACTTCACGCATGACATTGCGTATAGTGGAGATTAGACTACTCGAGCTAGCTGATAGGACTACTAGCCCATATCATCATCGCAGTCTCATGAATGCGTGGTGTGTGTTAGTATACCATATCTAGTTAGGCCCACACCCCTATGCTTGTATAGGTAGGGGTGGCTCTAACGCACCGATGCCTGATCCAAAGCTCAGGAGGAAGAATTTGCGGATGGGAGCCCGCCACCAACAACCCACCAAACTAGGAGGTCACCATGACCCTAACCACACAGCTACGTATTGCTGTAGCCAACTTCAAAGCCAATCCCACTGGTACATCATGGGCTGAGGTAGAGAGGCTAGGCTCGCTGCTTCGCACTAGAGAAGAACGCGAACTGCGCCACATCAATGACGTAATCATATCAGTTAAGATAGATATGCACCGACAGACGTTCGGTACTGTCTACGCTTAGTTGATATGAGGCCCTACTCTTAGGAGTGGGGCCTGCTCTAACGCACCGATGCCTGATCCAAAGCTCAGGAGGAAGAATTTGCGGATGGGAGTTGTAGTATGCTATAAATACCATAACCTATAAGGAGGTACCACATGGTAAGGAAGCACTGCAATGATGCAGCCCGCAGCCACACGGGTAATTGTGGCATAGTAGGGGTAGTACCCGACGCTGCACGGGCGTATGCAGCAAACGTAATGACCAGATCAGAAGGTGTACTTCTGTCTGTAGAAACGGCCATATCATACTGGTCACAACTAAGGAGTAGTAACATGAGTAACAGAGTAAGTAACAGAGTAATGCGGTTAATAGTATTAGTACTACTAACAGGTACATGCACGGCACAAACGGGCACCCCATACAGTCCGTACAGTACAGATCTAGTAGGTATACTTATGATACTAGTTGTCGCTGGTCTCATAGCAACTGCTGTGTATGATACCATCATTGATAACCGTAAGGCACGTGCTATCGACAACAACCCACGCTACAACATAGATGATAGTCCTTATCTACGGGTCGATGAGGAACAGCGTCGCGATGCTATACTTCATGGCGATGTAGCACATGCGGATGGTACACCAGTAGTGTGTGATAACTGTAACTGTAAAGGAGAGTAACATGTACGACTTAGGATATAAGATCTTCATGATAGGACTGGCACTGGTAGCAGTGAGCTTCATTGGTATAGTAGTCCAGTTGTTCGTAGTAGGCATGGTGCCCAGTAACCTAGTAGTAGGCATAGGCGGTATCGGTATAGCATCAATCTTTGGTGCAGTAATAGTAAATGAGGTATGATATGAGTAATGTAAACGTAATGATAAGCTCGGTTCGTGTATTGAACCCAATGAGTGACTGTGAGTACATAAGCTGTGACGTATCAGTCATAGATGATGTTACACACGATGACCTGGTTAAGGGCCGTCCTATTAGCGCAGCCTTATTAACGGATCTGCTCTGCTTCCCCGATGGTAGCAGAGTAGACGAAGTCAATCCCTATGATAAAGAAGATCGTATCTTCAATATCAAAGCCCTGGTACCTAGTGCTGTAGCTGAGGACTTTCGTGTCGACATATACGCAGCACAAGCAGACCGTATGCAAGCTCATACGGATAAGATGAGTGATACATGCTTTTGTGGTGCCACACTTGGTCACTGTGATTGTGAAGAACGTTACATGGATGATGATCGTGGAGATAGCTCTGGTTACTAGAGTATAGCTCCAATGCCCTAAATGATACAACTGTTGTGAAACAGGTGTCCCTGGCGTCGTGCTGGGGTAGGGCACTGTTATTAATAACAAAGGGGTTACCAACCCCATAACTAAAGGAGGACTCTCATGAGTTCTAACCGCTTAACCACCTTGGAGGATGTCCAGAATGCTCTGGCTCCCCAGGTGCAGCCCGCTACAATAAGTCCACCAATCTCTAATCAAACCGGAAAGGAGGCCGTTATGTCCACAATGGGCAAGACCGGCTATGGCTCAAGGTATACCACCTTGATGCATGTCATCTTCGATAAAGTCGAGGTTGACACCTATCATGTCAGTAGAGGCAAGGTAGAACTTACAACCTGGAGTGATCCTGACTACCGTGAGGATGTTCCAGATGTCGAGGTCGAGGACTGTTTAGACTATGTCCTTGATAACGTAGAGTATAGCTTCATTCTACCCACTTCTGAGTTCGTCAGAGTGATACGGGTATGGAAGAAACATACTCTAGTGACCCTATTCACTGAGTTCATTGAGCTCTGTGGTATTGGGTTAGACTTCCCCAAGCCTGTTGGTATATTGGAAGGCAACATGTTCTCGGACATGTTATCTGACGATCACCATGCTGACATGTTTACGAAGAACAATCTTCGTATAATATGGAATGCACTACAGGGTGTCTCTATTGGCAAGGGTGCTAATAAAGACATTGATGAAACCTTGAACTTCGGTCACAAGGTTGATGGTCATCATATTGCCGATGTACATACTGCAGCTGTTGGTAAAGACTGGAGTGTTGCATACGGTATAGATGGTGAAAAGCTGATCGATGCATCTAATAAGGTCATCGGTAAGTGGGTTAAATACCTCAAGAGGATGCTAGCTCCACATCGCTACATGATGTTGGGTGACGTACCTGTTGTAACTGTTGAGATGGACATCACCCCTTACGAGGATGGTTGGACATGCTCAGTAGACAAAGGCTTCGCTCGTCATCGCCTAGGTTGGGAGAGAGTGGAAGTTGGAGATCGTGCCAGCGTAACTGGTAAGCTTCCTGATTCGTTCAGGAAAGGACACGCAGGGATAAGTGATCATCCTAAGTTTCCTATAATCATGTTCGGTGAGCAAGGTAAGGACTTCCTTAAGTCTTTACATACTAACTACTTCAGTCTAGAACCTGTTCATGGATCTGATGAAGTATGGCTGGATGAGTGGACATGGGCTAATATGCTCACTACGTTCAAGCCCGGTATACTACAAGGATGGGCTAAGGAAGAGATAGCTGACGCTATACGTCATACTCGTGATGGCGTTCTTCCTGATGCGTTGACCCGTTTGGATAAGGTCGACTTCGGTCAGCTTGGTACTGATCAATGGGGATTGCGACGTATGGCAATCAACAAGATACCAATGCTGGTACCTGTACAAGGACGCAAAGTGTGGACATTCTACACTAAGGGTCTGAATAACGTTCGCAAGACTAGGATCAAGATACCTGGTGCGATACGTCGTTACGCAGCACCGGACATCGTGCTTGATACCACTGGTGAGAAGATACGTCTAGTTCTCAGTACCAGAGTAAGCCCTGGTCAGATAAGAATCATGAAGAATGATATGCTTATCAATCAGGAAGATGCAGATTGGTTTCACACCCTGCATGGGGGATCTGATAGCGATGATGGCTTCGTCATCATACCACTCACTGGTAACTTGAAGGTTGCTGGTATGGATGGACACATCGACATAGATGGTAAGTCTATCTATTGTCTGATCTATCGTAATCCTAATCAACTAGGTGAATGGTCAGTCATGAAGTTACACCCCGATAGCGATTGGATGCCTGATACATTCAACGCTCTCGAGCTGCCAATCTCTCAGCGGAATGCTGCCGGTACTCCAGACATGAGTGCACAAGAGATAATGGCAAACTCTACCAACTACTGGAAGAGTACTGCTAGAAAGAAGATGGTAGGTGACAGTGGTATTATACACAGAGCACCTAAGAAGCTACGTGAAGAGCTGACATTCACCGATGGTCCTGTCGCACAGGTCAAGGACTTCGTACAGTTAGGTATGAAGAACGCGAACGAGTTCATGACTCATTACTTCGAGACTAGAGATCAGATGGTGATCCCTGATGAGCTCATTCATCCACGTACTCCTATGTACGATGTAGCTCAGGCTTTCCGTGGTCAATACGGATCCCTGACTAGAGCTGCTATCGCTGCTGCCGGTAAGAGAGCATACAAGGAACGTGATAACTACAAGTTCGATCCTGTCGACTACAAGGGTAAGTTAATCTCCCGAGTAGAATCTAAGATGCGTGGCGTCTTCAGTCAGTATACACCAGAGCAGCAGAAACTGCTTGTTATGGATCTGATGAGGTTGTGCTACTCTGAGTTAGTAGGCAAGGTCTACACTGTAGAGATCGAAGTGAAAGACGCAGACGGTAATGTGTCTGTTGTTGAGGAAGAACGTGAGTTAACCCAGAACAATGATGGTGTACTTGGTATTCCATCGTCTGCTAAGGGTTTGAATCGCGGTACCTGGGATGTCTTGTTAGACATCCTGGGTGACTTCGGGTATGGTACAACATACGAAGTCGTGGACACTGCAATGGAAGACAAAGCAGTGTATGCCTTAGTGGATGCTATCTTCGGTAGCAAGACTTACGCAGGTAAGACTAAGGATGGTGTCAACGTAGTAGGTATGTCTGGCTTGGAAGAAGCAGACTACGACGCTAATGGTATCAGTGCTCAGCTCTGGGGCCATTGGAGAAACCTTGCCAATAAGGAAGGTGCTGGAAAGGACCTAAGTGATAAGGTTCGTGATAAGTTCATCAAGAGATCTCACCGTCAACTACAGGTCGCCAGGACTGTAGAGGTACGTGGTAACAACGTATTCGTGCCTAGTCGTGATGATGTGTTCTCTAAGATCAAGTCAACTGGTGGTGTACTGGTTGATGGTACATACCAGGTAGTCACTGTTGGTGACGCTGGTCGCACGTTGACAGCATTCTTAACTGCTGTCTAAGTAACACAAACCAGGCCCTGCTCGTGTGGGTAGGGCCCAACCAACAAGGAGAATTGGTAATGATACCAATTGACGTAATACGTACCCTGGACGACATGGGCATACGTATCATAGATGCAACAGGTAAAGATGTATTCATTGATAAGATGGAACGTACAATAACGATAGGTGATAAAGCTAAAGCATCTACTGTTAGATCAGCTGTTAAACAGTTCAATACTAAGCCATTCAAGGTACGTAGAGCCGAAGAGCTAGAGCGTGTACGCTTGGCCCGTATAGAGTATGATGAAAAGAATAACTACCGCTTCGCTAAGGATATAGCTGGAGTAGTAGCAGACGCAGCCAAGCTGTTGTCTGATATCAGTAGTATAGATGGGCGTGTATTCTTATTCAAGGTACAGAAACACGTGAATGTGTTTGGAGTGGAGCTACCTGAGAAAGTGAAGCTACTAACCCGTTATGGCAATGAGTATACTATCTACGTATCCTACAAAGAGCAGAGTAGTGGTAACTTAGGTACCTGGCAAAAGCGCAGCAAGACTGTCACCATACGTGAACTGGGTGGCAATGAATGGAATAACCACGATAGAGGAGACACGTTCATTCATGAGATAGGACATGCATGGAATGAACATAGCGGTAGTTATGAAAACGAGAGGGCTACCAGGCTAGCTCATGAGTGTGAAGCAGAGGCATTCGTACTCATGGCATACGAGTCATTCTTGGATGTTCCTAGTCACATGGCCATCGAACATACTGGTCAGATGCTCGGCCAGTTCGCTAAGACGGAGTATAGTAAATGGTCGGTCGCAGCTAACAGTGGTAAGGAGGAATAATATGAACCTCCCTACGATCGGACCTCCGCTACGCTCCGGTACCAACTAGGATGAGTATAGGTGACAATGGGTATGACATATAAATAAGGAGATGCACCATGGGTGTAACATTATACATCAAAGCAATACCGCTTGACAGTACAATTATTCTAAATGAGAAACACTATCCCTACCCGGAGAGTGCTGGACGTCAAATGACAGAGATGCCAGGTCGTACCGATGCCTTCCATGAGTTTCATCCAATCCTGGTTCACGAGGAGAATGAGACCATCATGCGCCTCCCTAGTCAATTCCATCCATTGGAGAAGGACAAGGATGATACCATATGGTGTTCCATCGCAAGCAAGGGCAGTTGTTATGAACTAGCCAGGGCTATACCTGTGGACTGGGAAGATGAAGACTATCCCGGAACATCTGCAGAATGGACAGACCCTGCTAAGATCAAGTCTGCCCTGGAATGGCTGGACAAGGTGGAGCTGTCTACGTACTTGAATGTAACTAAAGTGTACTACGGATAGGAGTGATAATGAAGAGAGTAGTTAAACGTTTCAAAGGCTGGGTACTGTTGGACATCAGCGATGAGCACGTGTTCTACAGGTATGAACTAGTATTCTTAAAGGTACTCGGTGGACTTACATTTCAATGGTCACCGGTATCTAACCCTCCCCGTGATTTACCATGGATATCTATCTGGTGGTATAACATTGGAGATTTCAGTAAGACTTACTTGGTAGGTAGGCTTACATAACATGTTGTACGGGGTAGTAGCTCAGTTCGGGCAGAGCGCTCTGAAACGTTGAAAGCAATGTGACAGAGAGGTCGGTGGTTCGAGTCCACCCTACTCCACTCATCCTCAGGTTCACCTACCTCCTTTGGTGGACACTGAGAGACAAGGCTCGGGGGTGGTTCCCTGGGCCAAACTATTCAATAATGAACAGAAACGGGCAGTTAACATCATAATATGCAAGTAAATGGTATATTTGATCCGTTATCGTCCAAAAAGAGAAAGTTAGAGGTGATTTAGTGTCAAACCGTCAACTAATCCGCAAAACCGTAAAAGCCTTCAGGGCTGAGTACGCCGAGCCAATCGAGTATGGGATTAAGAAGTTCCTCCCTCGTTTCGCTCGCAAGGGTAACGATGTTATGAATGCGTTCATCGATCAGGTGTTCGTAGATGCTCCAGGCTTCGTACGCCACGCTGTTCGTAGTCAGGTAGACTTCAGTGACATGGTAGGCAAGGGTCTTGGCAACCTCATCGCTGATGATGAGAAGATGGAAGTATTCATCGAAGAGTTTATCGACCTCGCCTGTATCTTCATGGATGGTGGTCAAACACTAACCGAGATGGTCGACAAGATCGACTCCAAGGCTACCAAAGCCCGGAAGAAACAGGAAGCAGCTGATCTCGCTTACTGGAAGGATACGCTCATCAGTGAGGATAAACTTCCAATGTACATCGGTGCAATGCTGGGACGTAGTAACAAAGACCTCCGTGTATATCCCACCGGTCATGGTACTTACAAGTTCAATGGCGCATTGGTATGTGCACATGCTATGAAGATGTCCACAGCTGGTTGTGCCAAGAACATCATCGATACGGCTGCTGTTAATAGCTACGTATCTAAAGACTGGGATATGTTCTTCAATTCAGATGACTTGTTCATCTACATGGTACCAGTCGTCCACATCCCTAAATCATGATAATCATGATTGATGACGGACTAGAAGCTGCATTCGGTGCTGCAATGGAGAAGATGACTGGTAACAGTTCATGTACTCATCCGGTAGCTGTAATAAAGAACCTCACTAGTCGTGTAGATTTATCAACTCAAAACCCAGGAGTGTATAGACCACTCCGTAATGGTAAGCCCATACCTATCAAGGTGGCTGCCACTGTTGGTCGTAATGATCGGTGTCCGTGTGGATCTGGACGCAAGTACAAGAAGTGTTGTTTGAACTAAAATAAGGAGGGACCTATGAGTCTCTTGATGCTTGATGCCTTCGAGAAGGTATACAAGGATAACACGAAGAAGGACGTAACTAACGTGCCTTTTCATGTTATGCCTGCTACACAAATGGCGGCGATTCGTCGCAAAGTACGTAAACAAAGAGCTGTGGTTCGTGGACTTGAAGCTAAGTCTATCACCCGCATGCTCAAGCGCCTGGCTAATGGTATCCCAGTGACTGCTAAAGACGTTCATACGTTCGTCGACATAGGTCTGCTGGAGACCAAGACCAATGGTATTGATGAGTGGATCGTTTACTTAAACGACATTGATCAGTCCAGTGGTACCAGGGCTGAACTAACTAAAAGACTTCCAACAGCTGTAGATACCTATATCACTAGGATGTCTGCATGAGTGGAGCATTAGGAAGACTTGGCGGTCATCTGTTGGGGATCGTCAAGGAAACCAAGAACGCCGCAATGGATGCAACTGAGACTATCCGTCCCAAGATAGCTGAAGGCTTACAGAAAGCGGCAGATCGGATTGAACATGGACCCAAAGCCAAGAAGGAAGAGGAGACCAAAGAAGAATCCTGATCAAGTAGTATTGAAACCCAATCAGCATGATGTCCAACTCTACGCTATTGAGAGCGAAGAGGAAGCACGACATTACGCAATCAAAGTTCATGGAGGTACAGGTGAAGAAACAAACTAGTATCATGTTGTTAGTAATAGTAGTCCTTGCTAGCCTAATCATATCACTGGGTAGTTGTGAAGCTAACGGTGTGTACAAGCTAGGCCCGGTAATCGATGGTAAATACCACGGTGAATACATCGCCGGTGAGTATATCATCATAAATGCAGATGTCGACGACATAACTGCGAAGCTCATGCTAGAGGAAGCTCTTATGATCAGAGCTCGAGACTGGCCAGAGTCGGTTATCCTCACTGGTGAGTATGATATCAGTTATCAACGGCGTGAACTATCAGACAGTACTGAACAAGATACTCTCTTCCCAGTCACGTTAGATCGTGATAGTAATTAACACAGGGGCCTAATAAGCCCCGAATGCGCCGGTAGCTCAATTGGCAGAGCAGCCGACTCTTAATCGGCAGGTTATAGGTTCGATTCCTATGCGGTGTACTTAATCCCAAGGTCGCAGGTTCAATCCCTGCCCTGTGCACTAATGTAAAGGAGAGATCGTGAATCATAAATTAGGTACTGAGGATTTATTAAATCCCTTCCGTGGTATGGATCTAGCACATCAGATCACTATGGACATCAGAAACAGAAACCCCAGAAGCAGAAACTACGTTCCAGTATATATTCAAATTGGAGTAGGCTTCAAGAGAGGTGTGTATGAAGGACGCACCGTACAGCGGGAGTTCGATAGGGTACTAGGGGTATTCAATACTCTAGGGTATCCAGCTAGAAATGTTATAGGTGTAGATATAAACAAAGATGCACTTGATTCATGGAAAGGTACCGGAGCTACGCGAATCCATGGGGATTGGAATGACAAAGATATTCTGTTACGTGTTAAAGAGAAAGCTATGTCATTTCGGTTCCTCCCGCCCCTGGGATCAGATAGCAAATTACATGCTATGTTCTATATGGTGTATATAGACACGTGGGGAGGCAGAGACTGCCTCGAGGTCATGGACAACGTCCGGGCTACGTTCAACCCACAGTGTCTGTATAACTTCTTTGCTTTTCGTAGGGCATTCAATTCTGCCAGTGTACATGATACTATTGAACAGAAGTTCCCTACTTATAAATTCAAACAGACAGGTGGAGATGCTATCTCCTCTCGTGAGGGTATCTTGACCTACCCCGGAGGCGCAATGGCCTGTCTTAGTCGTATATAAGGAGTCATACCTATGAACAGACATCTAGCTACGGCAATAGATGATCTCAGTAAGGTTCCAAATATCAACAACGGCGGCTGCGGTATCTCAGCGTATGTGATACTCAAATACCTGAAGAAGCATGCCCCGGAGCTTTACACTAAGTCATCTGTGGTGTATAGCTACCGTACCGAGGAAGAAGACGAATGGATGAACAATCAGATGTTCATCAACAAACAGGTTACTACCTTCGCGGATTCATGTAGTCATGTCTTAGTGAGAGTCAAGCGTAGTTACTACGACTCTGGAGGTAGACAATGGAAACCTAGTGGTAAGATTCATATCGTACCAGCTGCTCCCGATGGTGACTTTGGACTACATATGTTAAAGATGGCAATCAATATGGCAAACTGGGCGTCCTATTTCGAACGTCGCAACTGCCACGGTATATCTAAGCGGCTGGGTCTTAGACTATCGGAACTTAATTACCCACCATTGGAAGAGGAGTACCCAAATTGAATCGAATTGAAATACTGGTCAATCCAGTACATCCTGATGATATGGATATATTGTCAATGACCGAGGAAAAGCTAGACGCTTACGCTACAACTCATGTTAATGAAGCGGCCAAAGTGGCAGATTTGGTAGTGGACTCACCTCTACGGATAGCTTCTTCTTTGGTAACGTCTGGAATTAAATCCGCCGACCGTCATGGCGACGCCGGCTTAATCAATAACCGAACATAGGGAGACGTCTATGTCAAAGATCAAAGGAACAATTGGATTCCGTCGTGATATGCTACATCTGTTCGACACCTCCGGTAGAGTTCACAACTTGGCAGTGCAGGGCCCACGTTCAGCGTGTAGTCATGTGCGTCAAATCGTGAAGGATGCTGGACTGGTCGAAGCGGATATCGTATCCGTGTCTGGTAATAAGGGACACAGAGTCGGAATGATTGGAATCGCTGGTCATCCTTTTCGCGTTGGTTCCATTAGTGGTATCACCAACAACAAGATGAACACGTTCTTTGAACTCGCTCAACGTAAACGCAGTCAGAAAGGCTTTGAGACTCTAGTAGTCGAATGGGCAGCTGGACTGGGTAAAGTACCAAGCGTTCATGCATTCTTCAATCTGCTAACGCCGATGCAGAAGGATTCATTCAACGTTCTACGTACCAAGCGTGGCTGGGATAAATAGTTCTTGCATAAGCACTAGTTCCAGGTTAAGTTAAGTCAATCTTAAATGCTCCCTACTATGGGGACCTAAGTGGAGGATACATAATGTATCACCAAAACTTCAAACAGATGAGAGCTAAAACCCAGGTCTTCCGCGATAAGCTGAGGACCATGGAGGCGACTGCATCAACACGTGCACTCCTGTCTCTCGCTGCAGATCCTGACGGTAACAAGAGACACGTGTTCACTGGTCTCTTTATAGACGCCCTGGATTCCAGGGTTCACCGTAAGGAGCTCGTCGGTGCAATAGCAGACGACCTCAACCCGCTCTTAGTAGCGTATGAAGATGCCTTGGAGTTGCCAATCGCTAATGACGATAAGGTCCCAAGCTTCTACACGACTCGTAAGCTAGAGCTCGACCCGGAAATGTTCATGGCTTTCCGCTATGATATCGCACGTGTTTCGCGTGCTAACCTGAACCAGAAGGTGGTGTAACTTGACCGATAACAAAGTCGATCAACAAGGCGACGTCATTGACGCCGTAGGTAACCTGTTTGGTGCAGTGAAACGTAAGATCGCGGCTGCTAAAGCCAAAGCGTTTCCTGAACTGACAGAAGCCCAGCGTGATGAGAAGATCGCTGATTCCATCCAAGCTCGCAAGGATCTCGGTAAAACGATATCTCGTGCGGGATACAGAACTGGACAAACTCTGGTCGCTGTGCCTATCACGGCAGTGGTCAAAGGAACGTCTGGGTTTGTGTCTGGTGCCTTAGGGCTCCGGAAACGTGGCGAGAAGGAAGCTGAACCAGTGAAAGCTGGTCCTGCCTCTGATCGTAACGAGAACCAGGACTGAGAGCCTAGGGTAACCTAAGCTGTCCTGCCTCGTCCATATGCCTTCACGTCTCCACTGTTTGTACATTTCAGTGCGGTGGGTTAAACCCCGCCGGAGGCGGGAAGGTGTTAGGTGGGGAATATCTAAGTTAATCTTCAACCTCTAAAACTATAGCAAAGCTATAGAGAGGATACTATTGTCAGCTAATTTCGCTCCAAACTTTCCGAGTATCGGTTTCATCCCGAAGCTGCGGAACGGCCGTAAGATACCCTACGTGGGTAAATATGAAGCTCCGTCATTCATGGCAGGGCTTAAGATCCGTCACGATGTGGTCGTCCACATTAAAACAGCAGCAGAACTCAAGTCCGATAGGGACAAGGCTGCACAGGATAAGTCGCGTAATGTGCGTCGGATTCCAAAGATTGACTTTCAAATCCTACTGGATGCCAAAACTATCTCACCCGTAACAAGTAATGATATGGTGGTGGGTGGTCTGTACTACTTGGTCTCCCAGATGAATAACACGCAGCATGTGCGGTATTGTTATCTGGTGTTCGGTGAGAGTCATGCATCGATTGGCGTCGAAGACGCTATCTCGTGGGCGGGCCGTAAGGACACTGCTCCACGTGAGTACTATGACATTATAGACGTTGCTACTACATACATGGGAGCTCCAGCACTGCAGGCCCTTGAGAAGGTAGCCAAGTAGCGTCGTGAAGAGTTACCCGCCGGAGGCGGAAGTCTGCGAGGGTAATAACGAACGCCGCTGTGTCGAAACGCAGCATACGTACTGCCATAATGGCAGACGTCACAAACGCATAGGAGGATAATCTATGCAAAAGAACAGTGTCAACAAGGCTATCGTAGTCGGTAACCTAGGCCAGAAACCTGAGTTGAAGTATACTCCTTCTCAGGTGGCAGTAACAAACATCTCAGTCGCGACTGTCGAGAACTTCAAGGACGCTAAGTCCGGAGAGTACACCGACAAGACTGAATGGCATCGTGTTACCGTCTTCGGTAAGACTGCTGAATTTGTCGCCAACTACCTCGACAAGGGCTCCAAAGTCTACGTCGAGGGTCGTCTCCAGACTCGCTCTTGGGATGACAAAGATGGTAACAAGAAGTACACGACCGAAATCGTGGCCCACATTGTAACCCCATTAGGTGCCAAGCCTAGTGGCGGAGCAGGCTCTGCTGAATCCAAGGCCCCCGTGGCTGGCGGAGAAGGCGTACCTACTCCAGACCTCGATGCGGATCCGCTTCCCTTCTAAAGGGCTAAGCTAACCGTTATAGGTTAATGGATTGCGATGGGAGTGGTGGTTAACCCTACTACTCCCTCGTATTCATGACAATATGGCACACATTGTATATATGTATGCCAATGTGGCAGGTTAATAGTAACTATGGCACACTCTCTGTCTATATGGCAGACAATTAGTAAATTACGTAACTAGTGGAGTAATCAAACCATGAGTAAGAACGTAGAAGCAGTAGAACGTAACATCAAATATCTGAAGCAACGCTTCAATTCAGACGGCATCGTCAATAAGGCAGGTGCTACATCATTCAAGAGCCTAGATCAGGCACGTCATCACGTTGGTATTACCAGGGGAGTAACCACCTGGGATGAACAGCTGAAGCCTTTCGTTAAATAATTATGAGCATTATACTATTGGTCATACTTATATGGTTGTTATTTGGTAGTATTACCAGGTATGCAGTGGAGTATCAGGATAAGATACAATGGAATCGTGATTGTCACTATGATTCTTCATGGCCTATTAAGATAGTATTAGGAGGAGTTGTCTCCTTCGTAGCTATGTGTATGGGCCTGTGGTCCAGGATATTTCGATGAATGAGCGCCTCTATAAGATGGAGATCAGACGTTACGGTAAGACCGTAAGTAACATGACGCCGTTCAGTGTACTTTGGTACGACGTAGTAAAGGATAATAAGGCGGCCCAGAAGATGCGTAAAAGCATACAGCCCTGTCTTCAGGATGATTGTCAGTTCGAGGTCACGGTCATTTTAACATAGACCTTCATCGGTCTGTAGTAATGGAGAGTGGAGAACATGAAGCCTTTCGTCATAGAAGTAGCTAAACGACGGAATAGACATGGTCAGCCTGTTAGTTCTAATCAGTATAGAGTATATGAGTTGAGACTCTCGATACCTATAACTATTAAAGAGCTAAAGAATGCAGTGTCCGAGCACTCTCTGGACGTGATGGACTTACTGATGCATATGGTGAATTGGTCGCCGATAGTAGACCACCCAAGTAAGTTGATACCGATGCCACGTGAGTTCTGGGCTATGCAGTTCTTCTGTGAGCATGATTACCATATATACCACGAGTGGGGATACTATCTATGGAGGAGTCCGGCCTTGGCAAAGGATGCACTTCGTCAGTGTGATCGTAGTCGTCATAACACCTGGCTGTACCCGTGGGAAATGGAGAGAGACTCCGTGTTATGGAAAGCTTTCTACAAGTATCAATGCTACTGCATAGATGCTATAATGTACAAACTTGGAATGACAAGAATATGAGTAGTGCGGTAAAAAGGGAGATAACCAGTTCGTATGGATAACAACCTAAATAACCTGCAAAAGATGGTTTAAAAGCCAAGAGAAGCATTACTTATATTTATTGTTGTAACACGTTTTTAAATGTGATTACAATAGAGGAGTAAAGAATATGGCACACAGTAATTTAAAG
>Ga0307989_1001047_pt1 | contig 15756 bp, 16 predicted proteins | sample EllFjometagen185_FD_203164 | JGI IMG/M metagenome (GOLD analysis project Ga0307989, IMG submission 203164) | Marine microbial communities from Ellis Fjord, Antarctic Ocean - #185 | ecosystem: Environmental > Aquatic > Marine > Unclassified | place: Southern Ocean | collected 2014-10-08
CATCATGCAACAGACAAGCAATGATAGGAGGGGCATCCAGGTGGTAATCTAAAGCACGGGTAGCGACCCTAATTGGATGATTAAAAAACAAATCTCCTTTTTTTCGGGTCTGGTTTTCATGAGCTTTTCTCCCGAATTCGACTGCCTGTTTTATCAAATCATAATCTGGACTTTCAACTTTTTTTAATTTATCCAGAAAATCTTGAATTTGATAATCTAATTGCTCCTCTAAGTCCATATTCTGCAAAACAAATGGTAAGTTATAAATTAGTTGGTAACTGAATGAGTACAATAAATTGGATTGATCGGTAGTAGATGATATTCTTGCTTAAGATGTCTGGAGGTATTATAAATTGTTTCATAATAAGAACAGGCATTTAAACGTTCATTTTTTGTCTGATAGGTGAACCGGGTTCTTTTTTTTAATGATTTTTGAGTCAGATGATAAGACTTAATGGCATTAAAACAATGTCTTGCTGCGAGATTTAAGTATTTAATTTCAGCGGTGCGTTGATAGCTGTTCATGTACATTTTACCCCATCTAAGCTCTTTTCTGGAAATTTCAGTTTGTTTTACAAAATCAAAGGTGACGATTTGTTTAGGCTGCTGAGATGGACTGGGCTGGGTAGTCTGGGAAAAACCAAATAGTGGTGCTAATATCAGAATTAATAAAAGATAAACAAAAGTACAAATGTTTCTGGACATGTTGGCTGAATGATTAAAGTGGATGATTATTTTTTCTTTTTGACTTTCGCTTTAGTGTTTACTTTAAGGTTTTCCATTTGGGCATTTGTAAGATCTGTTCCATTAAAGGATGCGCCGGTCATATTACAACTGCTGAATGTGACTTTTTCAAAATTGGCCGCTGAAAAATCAGCACCACTAAAATTTGCGTTTTCGAAGGCAACCGAAGTAATTTGAGAGTTAATCAACCTTGAATTCGAAAAATTTGCCTGTTTACATTTTGTTCCGTTTAATTTGGCTTCAATCATAACCGAATTTTGCAAATTGGCATTATTCATAAAAGTTTCTGAAAAATCAGCGCCTTTTAGATTCGCTCCTTCCAAAGAACTTCCCTGTTCTGTTTTTTTCTTTAGTAAATCTTTTAATTGAGATTTGGAGTTATTACTTTGAATGGCTGAGTTTTGTAATTTATCATTTGTGTCCCTTAAACGCTCAGCCAGCATCAATGCAAAGTTCTTATAGAGCTTGTAGGCTAGTAGAACATTATGTTCGGACAAGGTACTTTCAGCAATAACCAGCATGACGGCATTACCGCCTTCAACAGTTGCGGAGGCCGAACGTGGTGATTGATCAATAACCCCCATTTCTCCAAAACAGGCCCCCGGTTGTAACTTTACCAGTACTTCTTCTTTTTGATTTCCAAGATATTTACTAATTCTGACAGTCCCGGTGAGAATGATGTACATTTTGTCACCACGGGTTTTTTCCTTGAAAATTATTTCACCATCATCAAAACTTTCACTGTTCGCTAATTTCAACAAAGCCAAGAGCTCACCCGTCGAAAATGATGAAAAAAATGAAACGGATTCTTTAAGTTTTAAAAATATGTCTTTGGATAATTGCATTTAGCCTCGCAAAAACATTAGTGATAAAATCTTAGTTAAAGAATTTTACTCAAGCTGTTTGTTTGTGTCTTTAAAAGCTCAAGTTCTGCAGAAGATAAAATAACTTTTCGATTATACTTCAAAGACGGATTATACAAGCTAACTTCAATACCGGTTTCAGAATCGTTTAAATCGATTTTTCCGCCCTCAGTTTCAGCGGCTTTATCCAGATCTTCTTTTAATGATAAGATCAGCTTAGCTCTTTTAAACCGATTGTATTCTTTGGATTTTGCTAAAGTATAATAGTTTTTATTTCGAGAAATTTTTCCTTCCTGAATATCAATCATTAAATCCAGAATTTTTTGGATATCCTCTTTAGAATTATACAATTAGGCCTCTTTTGGATAAAAATTAACAGATTGCTTACTACCCCATTTAAATTGCATAATACAGTTTAAGTTTGAAGTTCAGGGTTCAGTAGCAGATAAATCAGTGCCATTCTTACCCAAACCCCGTTTTGTGCTTGTTCAAAATATTTCATACGAGGGTCATCGTCCACTTCTGTATTTATTTCTTCAAGCCTAGGTAATGGATGCAAAACAATGGCGTCTTCTTTTAAATGTGGAATCGTTGTGTTATCAATTCGATATTGGTTATAAGCGTTATCGTATCGCTGCATGTCTAAAAATCTTTCTTTCTGGATACGGGTCATATAGACACAGTCAGCTTGTGAAACGGCCTTATTAAAATCATCCTCATCTTCCCATTCAATATTCATTTCGCTAAAATAATCTAGAATATCCTGGTTCATTTTACAAATAGGAGGTGCTACAAAGATAAATTTTACTTTAAAAAACCGAGCTAAAAGATAACTTAAACTCCGAACAGTTCTTCCATATCGTAAATCTCCGACCATACATATTGTTAAACCATCCAGCTGATCAAAATTTCTTTTAATGGTGTATAAATCCAGTAAAGCTTGTGTTGGGTGTTGTCCTGCTCCATCACCAGCATTCATTACCGGAACTCTGGAAGCACTTGCTGCTCTTTTTGCCGTTCCTATTTCAAAATGTCGTATGGCAATAATATCTGCATATCCTGAAATGACACGGATGGAATCTTCTAATGATTCGCCCTTACTGTGAGAAGAAAATTCTTTAGCGTTCTCTGTCGAGATAACAGTTCCCCCAAGTTGCAGCATAGCAGATTCAAAGGATAATCGTGTTCTGGTAGATGGTTCATAAAACAAACTGGCCAGTACTTTACCGTTAACATTAAATTGACTTTTATCAGCTTTCATCTGATCAGCCAGTGAAAATAGTTTTTCCAAGAAATCCAAAGAAAATTGTTGTGACTCAACAATATGGCTTAATTGACTCATTTAATCTTACTCTAAAAAATAGTTTTTAAAAAACAGTTCAGAGGATGCAAAAATTATAAACAGAGCAGTTTATAATTTTTCAACCTCATATCGATATAAAAGTAACTTCAGGGACACCCTAATGGCAAATTTAACCTGATTTGGCTCTGATATCAACGTGATTCTGTTTTTATTTTATATACCGTGATTGATATTCCCACTTATCTGATATTATAGGGTGTTTTGTTTTTAGTTGTTTTTTTTATATAATCATTAATAATAATAATAATAGATTATTAAATTAATTGTTGGCAATATACAAAATATTGAAAATTTTATCCAGTTATTGGACATGGAAACTGTAAATAATAAGGAAACCTGCTATTGGGAAGTGGTATTGGAATGCTTAAATGAAGATTTCGATCTTCTATCATATTATCTGTTTGAAAATGATGCCCAGGGGGTTGAAGAACTAAGTAATGATAACTCTAAAACCAGATTGAAAGTTTTTTTTACTGATATAAAAGTGATGCCGGAGACCATCATTGCTTCTATTGATTCCCAAAGTAATTTTTCCGAAGGAACGATCGAGCTGATTAAGGTTGAAAGAAAACCGGTGGAAAATTGGCAAACAAATTGGAAATCCTTTTTTAAACCGCTTTACATCGGGGATGAATTTGTGATTCGCCCACCCTGGGAAAAGCCGATTTTAGGGAAGAAAGAAATCGTGATAGAACCTGGACTGGGCTTTGGTACCGGATATCATGAATCAACTAGATTGGCTGTTGGTATTCTTTCATCACTGGGTGATTTATCAGAATGTCATAGCATGATCGACATTGGTACCGGATCAGGAATATTAGCGATTGCAGCACTGTTACAAAAAGTAGGCAGTATCACTGCCATCGATATTGATGAAAATTCCCTGAGAGAAGTGCCTCATAATCTTGAATTATCAGGTTTGGGTCAATCAATCTGTAAGGTTCGGCAAATAGAACCCCATCAATTAGAAACACCAGTTCAGATGGTGGTTGCCAATATTACGGCCGATGTTATTTTAAAAATTCAAAATGATATAGACCGTTTAACATTGCCCGGTGGTTATATTGTGCTGAGTGGTATTTTTCATGAGTACTATGAAGAAATAAAAAAAAGTTTTCAGCCGAAAAATAAACTGATTAATGAGTTAAAAGAAGGAGATTGGCACGCCATTGCTTATAGAAAGATGTAATTTATCTGGAAAAGAAACATAAAAATGCGTACTCTGTATTCATTGTTTAAATCATTTGTTTGAAATGTCATTCACGATATTGCTTTCAATATGTTGCCTATGATCCCTGATTTGATAGTATCCAATCCAGGAATACCGATGCCATTAGGTGTTTCACGAATGGATAATACCTATAACTTCGCCATTTTTGTTCCTGAAGCATCTGCCGTAAGATTGAATATATTTGACTCTGATTCAGAGCAAGAGATTTTCACTAAGCAATATCGCCCTGAAGCCAATAAAACTGGTACAATTTGGCATATGGCGGTTCATGGTTTACCTAAACGTTTTTTATATACCTATCAGATTTTTGGTATTTCAAAGCCATCAGAGGGCATCCTTTTTTTTCCGGATCACCATTTAATCGATCCCTATACAAAATCAATTCGCGGCTTGGAAAAATGGGGTCGTGATCAGGAAAACCCCACCAAACGTATTTTCAATGAATATATAGAGTCAACGTTCAATTGGCAGGGGGATTTGCCACTACAAATGCCCTGGAACCAATTAATTATTTATGAGCTGCATACTCGAGGATTTACCCATAAAGCACCTGTTAAACATCCGGGTACTTTTTCAGGATTGATAGAGAAAATTGATTATCTGAAAGAATTAGGCATTACCGCTATTGAACTATTACCCATCCATGAATTTGATGAAGCAGATTGTCCTTTTTTTAATCCTCAAACTGGAGAGCAGCTCTTAAGCACCTGGGGATATAGTAGTATCAATTTTTTTGCACTGCGTTCTGCTTTTGCCGTAGATTCGAAAAAAAGGCATGTTATTGATGAATTTAAGGAAATGGTCAAGCAGTGTCACCGGGCAGGTATTGAAGTCATCATAGATGTGGTTTTTAATCATTCGGCAGAGCGGGATCATACCGGACCCGTATTTAATTATAAGGGGATTGCCAATTCGACCTATTATATACTGGATCAGGATGGAGACTATTTTAATTTTTCGGGTTGCGGTAATACCCTAAATTGTAACCACCCGATTGTGGCTCCAATGATTCTGGAAGCTTTGAGATATTGGGTGGTGGAAATGCATGTAGATGGCTTTCGCTTCGATCTGGCTTCGATTATGACCAGGGATCAAGAGGGCAACGTGTTATCAAATCCACCTGTAGTGGAAATGATTGCTAAAGATCCAGTACTGGCAAACACAAAAATTATTGCTGAAGCCTGGGATGCCGCTGGACTTTATCAGGTAGGAGATTTTCCAGCACATCAACGCTGGGCAGAGTGGAATGGGAAATATAGAGATATTTTGCGCCGTTTTTGCTTGGGAACAGCGGGTTTGACAGGGGAAGTTGCCAGTCGGCTATCCGGGAGTGAAGATATGTATCAGGCTTCGGGCCGAAAACCGCACCATTCGATCAATTTTATTACAGCCCATGATGGTTTTCCCATGATGGATCTGGTTTCTTATAATGAGAAACATAATATGGCCAATGGTGAAAATAATCGCGATGGCGGTAATGATAATTTTTCATATAATTTTGGAGTAGAAGGCCCGACAGATAATTCTGAGATCAATCACCAAAGAAAAAAACAGATATTTAATTACATTACACTTTTGATGATTAGTCAGGGGACGCCAATGATTCTGGCTGGTGATGAATTTGGTCGCAGTCAGAGTGGAAATAATAATGTTTGTTTTCAGGATAATGAATTGTTTTGGCTAGATTGGAATTTGTTGGAAAAAAACAGGGATATTTTTAACTATTGGAAGCATATTATCGCATTCCGTAAAAAGCACCCTGTGCTTCGCCGGGAAAACTATTTTACTGGGAAAATCATTCAGGAAACCGGAGCTCCGGATATCAGTTGGCATAATAGACGGTTGAATCAGCCGGAGTTTGATCATACAAATTCAACCCTAGCCTTTTTGATTGATGGTTGTTCTGTCCAGGGAAGGATGGATGATCATTTATATGTGATTGCTAATTTTTCTAAAGAAGATCTTGATTTTGAAATACCAGTTGCCGGACAAGATAATCCCTGGTTGAAAATAATCGATACCAATCTTCCCGAACCATATTTAAATACCAATTCAATTGTCGTAAGTTCATCAATGGTTACAGCCTTTTCCATACAGGTATTAGTAAAAAAACCATAAATAGTTTGTTGAAAACATACTCAGGATAAACGATAATAGTGCCTGAACGAAAAGTAGGTAATTTGGGGATATGAGTATTTTTTATCCAAGACTTAGCCTTATAATACCAGCTTGTTACGACGATCACGAGACTCGTAGTGAGAACCCTAATTACCGGATTGAAAGTAATTAATGGCATTCTCGACCAGACACTATAAATAGCAGGACAATTTATATTAACGATGACTTTAAATTTTAATAATTAAGAACTCAAATGAAATTATATCAATGTAAACTCGGTGAAATTGTCTGCAACATTCAGGCGGATGGTAGTATTGAAAAAATCGGACATATTTCAGGATTAACTAAAAACAACTACGAGGAAGTTATACCAATGGTACATTGGGCGGCTGATAAGAAGCCGCAACCCGTTCATCATCGAAATATTCATTTATTGGAGCAAGGTGAAAAAGAGGCCAGTAAGGTGAAAAAATTGAAAAAATCTATTAAATAAAAGCTATTAACGGTCGTGTTTTGGGACATGATAGTACTCACCAATTCCCTCATCGGCATTACTTGGGTGAGATAACACCGGTTGGCGATTATAGGTTCCTCTGATTTCTCTTTAGCAGGAGGTGGTTATCATTGATAACAGAAATTGGAAATGATTCTTTTCTGTTTCTAAAATTCGGAAAAAGATTTAGTATTAAAAAACTTGATAAGAGAGAGAAATTCTAATATTGGATCAATAAATTTTAAATTATGGAACCATTACACATACAACTTTCTGAACTCAATTTTGGACAAAAACTCAATCTAATGGAATCAATCTGGGATGATTTAACCAAAGACGAAAAAAAACTAAATTCACCTCTTTGGCATAAAGACATTCTTGTTGATAGAGAAAATGCTTTACAAGCTGGCAAAGTAAAAATGAGTGATTGGGATGAAGCAAAAGAAAGGATAAGAAAGAATGTTAAATGAAAGTAAAAATCCTCGATGCCGCAGAACATGACCTAGAAGATGGTTACTACTTTTTTGAGCGTCAGTCGCCCGGATTAGGGTCGTATTTTCTAGACACGCTTTACTCAGATATTGACTCCTTAAAATTCTTTGATGGTATTCACTTTAAGGTATTTGGATATCACCGATTATTGTCAAAGAGATTTCCCTTCGCAGTCTATTATTGTGTCACCGAAAATGAAGTATTGGTAATGGCAGTGCTTGATTGTCGTAAAAGCCCAAGTTGGGTACGAAAAAAGCTTTCAAGTTTGTAATAACAATCTTTACGCACTATTCTCGATCCTCCTTATAGCTACATAATTTCAGTTGGTTATCTTCTGCTTGTTCAACTAGTTTTCCTGCATTTTCCCTTCAGTCCAGTGTCTTGCACATCTCGTTGAGAACGCCTCCAAACCGTGATCGACAGATAATCTCGCCATCTTTCTTATCAGGGTTGAAGTTTTGAGCTGGGAAAAAAAGTCAAAATAGTTTCATATTTTGTTTTTCTCAAACTCCAATAATCATTTTTTTATTATCAACCTGTCCTTGATATCATTTTTTATTATAGGATCAATTTAGAGTTTTGGCATTATATACTGATAAGATAGACACCTACCAGAATTCCCAGAATTCCTAATTTCTGATTGAGCACCAGTTTTTCTTTATAAAAAATCAATGCTAATATTACGGTTACTCCCGGCAATAAAGAGCTAATGGGAGTTACAATTGATACCAAATCCTGTCCGATACCATAGATATAAGCAAACCAACCAATACAAACAATGACTGGTTGGATGATAAAAATGGATAACAGCTTATAATTCAGATCTCCTCGTTTAATTTTACCGCCTTTTATGACACTTAAAGTGATAAAAAAAATAGCCTGACTAAAAGATACATACACAAAAGAGTCAATGCATCCATACGTTTAGAAACAAATCCTAAAACAAACATTGAAATGCCAAATCCTAACATAGCCAACAATGCTTCTTTAAGTCCTTTTTGTGATTTTATATTTTTGATTTTTGCGATATCCGTGGAGGTAAAAAATACACCTGTAATCATTAAGAAGATTGCTAACAATTTGATAAGAGAAAGAGATTCTCCCAGAAATATCAAAGCTAAAAAAACAGTGATCACTGAATAAGAGCCACCGATGGGTGACACCAGTGATAGCGATCCGATTTCGAAGCCTTTCATAAAAAAATAATAAGCGACAATAAACAGTAGAGAACTGACCAGAATGATTAAAAAATTTATTAAACTAACCAACATCCGATCATTTATCATCAGATAAACTGCAATGGGAATCGTTAACAGGATTATCATAATATTCCGGCCCATGATGGTTTTTGCCGTCCCTATCTTTCTGATAGGAATTGTTAATAAGAAATCTGAACATCCCCAGCAAAACATGACAATCAGTCCTGCAATTACTCCCTGACTTACCATTACCGATCTCCTTGTTTTTAGGACTGATTAGCTTGAAAAAGACTTTCAATCAGTTGAAACCTTTAAGTTGGTTTTTGATATACCCTTTTATCCAGAACTAATAGTACGCTAACTTTAAAAGTTAAAGAAGGGTTTTCTGCTGCTTTGGTAACTTTGTTATCTAAATGGCTCAATTATTGAAATTAAAATGTTGAAATATTGTTTCATGATACTAATCGTGAACGAGTTTGATAAACTGCCTATTTGAAAAATAAATTTACGAAAAAAAAGGATTCTGCTTAAAAAATTGACCATGGATAGAATTCTTTAAAATTTCAAAGCTGGCAGATTTTATTGACTATATATATACTTATTAAAATGAAATTTCCCTGACAACACGAATATTTCTATACTTTAGGAATAAAAAACCAAGATTTGAAAACAAAAATCAAAATTGACTGAATATATATTTAATTAATTTGTAAAAAAAAAATAATTAAGTATCTTAACTCAAATGTAATACTGGATCCTGAAAGGCCGATTTTAATAGGACATATTATCAGGGTTAAATTTTTTCTTTTTTCTATTAAATTCCCTTCAATCAATATTCATTGACTGAATATACATTCATTGATATATTTCTATTTAATTATATTGGTAATGTAAACATTTGTTTTTTTTGACTGAATTTAGAAATAATATGCTGATATTATGGGATTAATAACTTGATTTCATATCAGGTTTCCCAAACATGTAATCACAATTAAAAATATGAAAAACGGAATCAGTCGTGCCGAGCAGAAACTACTTACTCGAAAAAAATTAATTGATACAACTTTAGATGTCATTGCTGAAGGAGGTCTTTCCTCAGTTACTATGGCCAGAGTTGCTGTAAGTGCAGGTCTTTCACAGGGAATATGCAACTTTCATTTTAAAAGTAAAGATCAATTACTATTAGAGGTTTTGAAGGTTGTTATCAGAGAATTTCGTGAGACATGGAAAAACATCATTAAAGAAGCCAATCTTGCTCCGAGTACACGATTAAGAAAGATGATAGAAGTATTATTATCTCCACCCGTGGCCAGTACCCATCGAATATCAGTTTGGTTTGCCTTTTGGGGGGAAGCGCGTTTTCGAAAAAAATATTTAACAATCTGCCAAACTTTTGATCGGGAATTGGAAGATGATTTTGAAACATTGGTGCGTGAACTCATTGCAGGGAATGCCGATAATAACCATGTAACTTCCCCGAAAATAATCTCTCTAGGGGTTATCGCCATGATCGATGGTTATCATCTTGATTTTTTATTGACACCCGATCTGATCGGTTCCGAGATCGCTATTCAATCCTGTCTGGCTTTTTTAAGAGGCCAATTTCCCAAATGTGATGATTTTTTATTCTAATTCAAGGGATGTTCAATATGGAATCTGAAGATAAGTTTTCTCTGTTGTATCAAAAATTGAAATGGAAATTTGATGCAGTTTTAGAATCCTCTGATGATGGTATTTGGATTTTAGATGGTGCTACCAATGTGATCAATATTAATAAAGCAGCGGAAAGACTTAATAAAATTCAGGCCATTGACATCGTTGGTAAATCTGCTTTTGATTTAATGGATAATAATCTGTTTGAGCGTTCGGTAGCGCTTGAAGTTCTGGAGACAGGAAAACAAGTCAGTATGGTGGAAAAAACCAAACGGACCGATAAGATATTGCTTTACACTGCTACGCCAGTTTTTGATGAAATGGGTAATATTGAGTTGATTGTGGTTAACGAACGGGATATCAGCCGATTAACTTCGCTGCAGAAACAACTTGAGCAATCTGAAATGGCCAGGGAAAAATATCGGGATAAACTGGTAGAAAATAATTTTTCAGATTTTCAAAAGCAGGGAATCATCGGTCATAGTAAAGCGATGCAGCAGATTCTCAATGCTGCTTTGAGATTATCGCACATTGGTGTTTCTGATATCTTAATCCTGGGAGAGTCAGGTACGGGTAAAGGTTTACTCTCAAATTTTATTCATCAAAACAGTTCGCGCGCCAAAAAACCGTTTGTTCAAGTCAATTGTGCTGCTTTACCGGAAACGCTTCTAGAAGCGGAGCTCTTTGGATATGAAAAAGGTGCCTTTACCGGGGCCAGAGAGCAGGGGAAAATAGGGTTATTTGAAGTCGCACACCAGGGGACGCTTTTTTTAGATGAAATTGGGGATATGTCCCTTCAGTTACAAGCAAAATTGTTAACCTACCTGGACAATCAGCAAATTACCAGGATAGGAGCAACAAAACCTCGCAAGATAGATTGTGCCGTGATAGCTGCTACAAATCGCAATCTCGATGACCTTATTCAACAAAAACAATTCAGAGAAGATCTCTATCACCGTTTAAATACCTTTATGTTAAAAATCCCCCCACTTAGACAAAGACCTGAAGATATTTTTGAGCTCGCCCATTATTACCTAAAAAAATACAATAAAAAATATCATCAAAAAAGAACAATTACTCAAAAGGGACTAAGCGCGCTGCAAAACTTTTCTTTTTCTGGGAATGTTCGGCAACTAAAAAACATATTTAAACAAGTAGTTGTAATGAATGAAACAAATCTACTTGATGATAATATTATGCAGGCATGCCAGGAGATTGGATCAAGGGATGATTTTACTGCTGATTTGATTGATAGCCGACCAGGTTTAATTGAAACAGTGGAAACCATCGAAAAAGAGCTTCTGCTAAAGACAATGAAAACCTGCAAAACAGTGCGCAAGATGGCAGAGGCCCTTAAGGTAAGCCATGTTACTGTATTGCGGAAAATGAAAAAGTACCAGCTATCCAGATAACAGTTTTAACTTTCCAAATCCTTCTCCTTATTTTTTCTAATGGTACTGTATTGTACCAACTATCCACTGAAAGCCTCTTTTTACAGTAATGCTACACAAAAATAGTTTGGTACGTTCTAAGACCAGATTTAATCCTCTGATATATTGAGCGATACTGATAATACTTAACCATAGTGGTACTAATTGTTACCAACTAATTTAATTTATCACTCTGATTAATTTTTTTAACCTATTGATATCAATCATAATATTTCAAACATCTACCACTGGCATTCTTCTTGTAGATTGCTACCCAGTCAATTTTAAGATCCATAAAGGAGCATCATCTATACCGACAAAGGTCAAAATCATGATAGATGGTGGTTCCATCAGCTAGGAATTTGCTGATAAAATCGGAGACGATGGTTATGCTCCATCAGCACCGGGTGCCGCTGAACTTGCCAGACAACTGCTTGGAATCTAAAGGAGAAATAAATGCTTAGTGGATATACACGAAAATTTAAACCGCTTGAAATTATATCTGAAGAGGAAGTCGAATCCATTCATAGAGGTGCCTTATTTGTGTTGGAAAGCACCGGAATGCGCGTAGACCATGACAGAGCTTTAAAATTGTTTTCAGATGCCGGTTGCGACATTGACTGGGAAAATAACCGCGTTCGTATGCCTAGCGGACTAGTTGAAGAGTGTGTACGGATGATTCCCAGCAGTTATATCATCAAAGCCCGAGATAGGGAAAAAGACCTGATGATTGGCGGCGATACGCTTTATTTTATGCAGGGGATGGGGATGAAACATCTTGACCTTGATACCTGGGAGACCCGTCCGGCTACGATGCGCGAACACAAAGAGTCTATGATCGTTGCTGATGCGCTGGATGATATTCATTTAGCTGATGCTGTTTTTGCTTATACAGAGATAAAAGGCGTTCCAGCCGTCATGACGCAGCTGGAAAACCTAGCCAGCGGAATTCGTAACTCTTCTAAAGCACAGCAATTCGGCTATTCACAGGATAGTGAAGTCTTTGCCATCAAAATGGCCAAAGAACTTGGTATGATACTTAATCCGGAAATGGATACCGCTAATCCGCTAACTATATACGGTGGCTCCATTGAAGCGGTATTCCGATATATCGAAGCAGGTTTTCCCGTTGAACCCTGCACTGGTATGGCAATGGGGGCTGAAGGGGCGACAACGTGTGCAGCAGCAGCGGTGCAGGGATGTGCCTCAATCATGGGATGGGCGGTATTAACGCAGTTGATCAAAGAAGGTGCTCCGATGTCCATTCAGTCTGGACTAAAACCCATGGATATGAAAACAGGATGTCCTGATTTTGCTTCAACAACGCAATCATTGACCACTGTTATGATAAATCAAATGCTCCGTTTTTATAACATTCCATCCTGTACCAGTGCCGGATTTACAAGTTTATCCAAAAAAATTGATTACCAATGTGGTTATGAAAAATCAATGGGCGCTCTGATAGCGGCTCTTTCTGGTGGAAACCTTCAAATTTTCCAAGGTGGTTCTTGCTCTGAACTACTCTATCACCCGGCATTGTCGATTCTGGATAATGACGTGGCAGGATGGGTAGGGCGTTTTCTTCAGGGAGCTGAAGTTTCTGATGAATCACTTGCCATCAGTCTGATCAATCAGGTAGGACCTGTACCCGGTCATTATCTAAACACAAAACATACACGGGAGCATTGGAAAAAAGAACATTATGTACCTGCCGTTGCTGATAGAGCCCCTTATCCGGAATGGATCACGACTGGAAAAAAAGATACCTTGACCCTGGCTCAAGAGCGTATGGACCATATTGTAAAAACGCATACCCCCTTACCGTTGACACCTGAGCAAGAAAAGATTGTAGATAACACACTGACAGAAGCCAGAGATTATTATAGAAAGAAAGGTTTGATTTCCGATGAGGAATGGACTGAGTACGTGGAAGCTTTGGAAGCAAACGGGTAAAACTCCTATCAGCTTTACTTTTGAAGATGCTGCTGTCGCTTCAACAAGCGACTATGCAGTAAATCAGTTTGATACACCATCTCTGTATAAAGTCCATGTAACTGCTCGTTTCAGGCTTTGCAGAAAATCTTGGACTTTTTCAGAAATTCGATAATTTCCTTCTTAAATGGATCAGCAAATGCCAAATATTAACAAATATAACGAACAACAAGACAAAGTACGTAAGGTGATCAAGGCGGATGATAGTTACAGTCTTCTAAACGCAAATAAAACCAATGATTACAAGGGCCGGGATGTGGTTTGTTTTGGGATGCCCTTCACAACTGCCGATTTCGCCAATCAGGGAACTAACAAAGCCCCTGGCGCGGTGCGTGAACTTAGTTTGTTTCACGCAGCCAGTATGTATCCCTATGATACTCACTATGATATTAATGCAATTGCCGATGGTGGTAACCTGTTTCCAGAAGATTCCGGAGCAACAGACAAAGATTGTTTGGATAGTTTACGTAAACAGGTAAAAGCAGAATTAGCCAAAGGAGATTTTCGTCCCTTGTTTATCGGCGGTGATCATACCATTCCCTATGCCACCGTAGCCGCACTCAGTGAGCATCTTAACGAACCCATTGCCGTATTACATTTTGACGCCCACCCCGACACCGCCAATATGGAAGGGCTTAATCAAGCCACCTTTATGTATGACCTGGTGAAGTCCGGTCATATTGACGGACAGCGCACTTTTCAATTCTATTTGCGTACCGATGTACTCTCTGAGGGAGAGTACCGGGATGTCCAGGATCAAATTACCATATATGACACTTTTGCAATGAAAGCGGCGATGCGCCAGGATGGTTTTGATAAATTGATTGCTGAAATAAAAGAAAAAGTGGGCCAAAAACCAGTATGGATATCTTTTGACCTTGATGCCTTTGACACCTCCTGTGCACCGGGTACAACTCTTCCAATGGTCAATGGAGCGACCACTGAAGAGATGGCACTGATATTTCTAAAACTTGCGAAGGCTGAGTTGAATATCGTGGGTGGTGAAGTTGTGGAACTTCTTCCTGATCTTGATGTTGACACCAAAATCACCTGTATTTTGGCGACGCGGGTAATGCGCGATATCGCATATTTGTCATATAACGCGGCTCAGCGGGAAAAATAAGTTCAGAAAAAGACTCTTTTTATTAAAAGGGAGTTTTAAAATCCAGTTTTTAATTTTTCAGCAATTGTGATCTGTTTTATAGCAAACATCATTCTTATTGGAATACCATGAATGATACCAAAGCAGATTGATGTGTCATTTCAAACAAACGTGAGAAATCTGTTATAAGGCTAGTAAGGTATCTCCTCGTTCCTCGTCGATATGACAAAAATTCAAGGATTATTGAGGCGTGCCGTATTTTATGCTGGTGGTTTTTACTCGAGGAAGCATCCACTTCAGTGTCTCTAGATTATAAACACTTTAATGGATGACGATACAGGTTTAAGTTGGTTTAAAGCGGGCTATGTTATGTAAGACTTTTATTCGTTGACGCCGGCAACAGCACCCCAATCGTAATCCTCCTTATGCGTTTCTGTGTAAATATGTTTTTCAATCTTTTCAACACCGTCAATTTGGTGGATTTGATCCAGCAATTTATTGAACTCTTCGAAAGAATCTACAAAAAACTCTGCGCTGATATTCCCCTCACTGCCCATAATTGTCGCGACCAGCCAGGTATTTTTTACTTCCAGTAAATTATCGATCACCTGTTTTATTTTTTTTGGGTCAGCATAAATGATAAAAAAGCCTGAAACACCATAGCCTAGGTTATAAAGGTTACCAATGGCAACAATTTGGATCACCTTGCCATCTGTCAGCTTTTTTAATCTTTTTCGGACCGCGCCTTCTGTAATGCCTACTTTTTTTGAAATTTCTGTCATGGGCATTCTGCCATCTTTCTGCAGTAGGCCCACGATTTGAGCATCAAGTTTATCCAATTTATGTTTCATAATCAGCGCTTTTTTTAAGTTGACTTTACGATGTTTGGTTAGGGAAGAGATGGTTTTGATAAGACATCAATCGTAATGGAAAGTCAATTAAACGTACTATTGTCTTTCATTAAACATATTTAAGAAATATTAAGTATAGATAATGACATTTACCATATTATGTTTATGATTAAGGGAGTTGCTGGTAGCTATTTCCCCCTACCGGTAGCAGCACCCCATCGATAA
>Ga0307989_1001049_pt1 | contig 15727 bp, 11 predicted proteins | sample EllFjometagen185_FD_203164 | JGI IMG/M metagenome (GOLD analysis project Ga0307989, IMG submission 203164) | Marine microbial communities from Ellis Fjord, Antarctic Ocean - #185 | ecosystem: Environmental > Aquatic > Marine > Unclassified | place: Southern Ocean | collected 2014-10-08
GGGGAGATTTGAACTCCCGACCTCTTGACCCCCAGTCAAGCGCGCTAACCGGGCTGCGCTACGTTCCGAGTACCCGTATTTCAAGCCGCATAATTAAAGCCATGAATGCTCATGAATCAAGCAAGCATTGGAGCCAATTGGATATATTAGCTACTTCAGTGCTACACGCTAAGTACCTCATTTAAGAGCTGTTCAGTACATGTAAGAATCACTCAACTGACTTATCTCCGACTTGTATGGAGAAAAGATGGCAGTTATAACCAAGTTTAAGACTAAAACAGGAGTAATCCATTATTATGGAGATTTTGTTGTAAACGGAAAACGGTATAGAAGATTTCTGGGGTTTAGCCGAAAGGTTGCAAAATTGGCCCTACAAGACCTTGAATATGATTTAAGGTACAGTAAGACAGATAGCGACAACATTACCAAGACTTATACTCAGGCCGTGAACAAGTTCTTGACACATGTTGAATTGACTGGGAGTTCACAATCTCAAGTCAAATACATTTCATCAAGATTGCACAGGTTCTACCACTTCTGCACGGAACAGGGCATAGTTGACTTAGAAAAGATCACTCAAGAACATGCCCAGGCATTCTTAGTAGTTAGAACAAATGACCGACTTACAAATGCTTACAACTATGGGAATGATAAAGGCTGGAAGCATCCTGCTACATCTACAATAAACCGTGACATTGGATTTCAGAAAAGATTCTATAACTTTTGTTTAGATAATGGATGGATTACCAAGAATCCATGGGTTACAGTAATGCGTATTGTCGACAAAGAAGGAAACAAGCCTCGTTATTCGTTTTCTGATGTAGAATTGTCAGACATCTTTGAAAAAGCAGGCTCATTCTACGACTTTTACTATGTCTTGCTTCACACCGGCATAAGACCAACGGATGCATTCGTTTTGCAAAGTGACTCATTCACGGGGGGTGGACTCACCATGAGGCAGAGAAAAACAGGAGATTGGTTACGGAATATTCCGATATCCCAATCTGTAATCGATCAAATCGCTGATAGATTGAGAAGAGATGGGTACCTGTTTCCTGAGTTACAGTATGAAAAGAATAAGATAAAGGCTCGTCAGTTGATCCAGTCACTATACGAACCTGACTTCATTCGTGAGCACAATATCAATTTACATACATTTAGACACACTTACGCTCATCGCATGTTGAATAGTGGTATGCCAAAGGAGGTGTTGCAAACCTTCCTGGGACATCGTTCAATTCGGACGACAGAGATCTATGCTAACTGGGTAAATAATGCTGAATTATCGAAGTGGGTGAAGTAACAGCATTTACCTGAATATTGACGCCAGAGGATTTCAAGTCCCATGGCTAATCCCTGTAACTGTGTGAGTATCAGTGATGTGCGGTGATATGAGAATTGTCATGCGCAATGGGTGCGCAGTTTCGTTAACATTTGAGGGGAAATAGCCCCTGGCTGAGATGTGAATTGAGTTCGATATGCAGGGAGTACACAACACTTCTGGAACTAAACGATAGTCAGCTCCAATGAAAGTCAAATCATTGCCTCATCATGAATCCAGGTGATTCTGTAGCATTGATATGTGATTGACAATGTAGACCTGATATCCTATGTTGATTGATCATTTCTAGGGGATATTAATGCCAGCTCACACATTAAATGGCTCATCAAACAAGTCGACTGTCACAAAGTGGATAGTATTGTTTGTTGTGATGTTAGCAACAACTCTCTATGCCATTGAAATTGAGAGCCCAGCCCCGACATTCTTCCTACGGACATTGGAGGGTGAGAACTTCTTCCTGAGCAAAGAGATCCAACCTGACAGTCCGATCATTCTGGCGTTCTATGCTACATGGTGTATACCTTGCCGCCAAGAGATTCCAGCACTGGAAAAGATGATGGCAGATCCAGCCATGTCGAATGTTCGCTTATACTATGTAAATGTTGGTGGCTTAATGGCTGCCGATGAAGATGGAGATATTGTTAAACAACGAGAAGAGACTGACATAGTCCAGCGACATAAAGAACGATTCAAGATGACACATCCCATACTCATGGACCGTTATGCGTTAACAGCTCAGAAGTTTGGAGCAGAATCATTACCGACGATAGTTGTAATTGGTGGCGATGGCATGATAAAGTATCTGCATCAGGGATATAAACCCGGCGATGAGCATGAATTGTCCCAACATCTATGAGTTCAAGTATTAAGTATCTTAACACCTTCATTCTTCTGGTGATAGCACTGTTCTCCTGTGAAGAATTAGATCATAGCAACGCAAGCGATCCTGCGTTTATACCAAGTCCCCCAACAGAAATCAATCTTGAAGTTTTAAGTGATTCAGAAATTAGGATCACTTGGTCGGATAATTCAGATTATGAGATTCGTTATCTAATTGAACGTAACTCTGGATCAGGTTTTCACCAGGTCGCCGAAGTAGAAGCTGATTTGACAAATTATACGGATGATGGTTTGGACTATGGTATATCTTATGTATATCGCGTTGCCGCATATTCTGCCAATTCTAATAAATCCCCTTGGATAACAAGCAATGCGACTAGTACAGTATTCCCTGCCCCATCAAGCCTAACAGCTACAATAACAAATGATTTACATATTGAACTCACCTGGGTAGATAATTGTAGCTTTGAAGTAGGATATATTCTAGAGCGTGATTCAGGCGTTGGGTTTGAGCAGATAGCTCAAATTGAACAAAATGTTACAAGTTTTACAGATAATGATTTGGATCATTTTACATATTACACGTATCGGATTATGGCTTTCACTTCCATAAACTTATCAGAGTATTCTTCAGATGCAATGGTACATATACTAGGCACATTGATTGATTTTGATGGAAACGAATATGAAACTGTTAAGATAGGTGAACAGGTTTGGATGGTGGAGAATCTGAAGGTGACCCATTATAGAAATGGAGATACTATTCCCCATATTGTTGTTGACGGAGATTGGGATGGACTGAGTTCTAGCGCATATTGCTATTATTCTAATAATGTTAGTAATCTAGAGACATGGGGAGCCTTGTATAATTGGTTTGCAGTAGATGATTCTAGAAGTATTTCACCTGATGGTTGGCATGTACCCACAGATGCAGAGTGGGAGACCTTATATCGTTATGTAAATAATAATGGGTATCCTGGCATTGAAGGTCAAGTATTAAAATCGATAGACGGTTGGAATTCTTCGGGCAATGGTACTGATAACTTTGGATTTACGGGTCTTCCAGGTGGCCTGCGCCGTTCCAATGATGGAGGGGGATATAACTGGTTGGGTAACAGAGGGTACTTTTGGTCCGCAACTGAATATACTAGCGGTCCTGCAGGAGTAGGATGGTATTGGCTTCTAAGATACGACGAATCAGATATATCACGGTTATATGGTAGCAAAAGGTATGGATTCTCGATTCGTTGCATTAAAGATTAACCTAAAATATGAAGATCTGATAAATGATATTTAATATGCTTAGACGAATTACATTTATATCCTACCTGATATTGCTACTCAATCCTGAAATGCTAATAGCTCAGGAATATGTGGCTATCCTGGAGTTTGATGGCAGTGGTATGAGCAAAATCGAAGCCCGTAATATCACTGAACGTTTCTCATACGAATTGAGCCAAACTCGTAAGTTTAATATCATTGAACGGCAACAACTGGATCTCATTCTTGATGAACAGAAAACTCAACTTAGCGGTTGTGTTGCTGATGAATGTGCTGTCCAAATTGGTGAACTAGTAGGAGCCAGGTATGTAATTGCAGGTTCAGTTACTAAGACCTTTGGTTTGTATGGTATCGCCGTCCGTTTGATTGACGTTGAGAGCGGTGAGATTATTACACATATCCTCGAAAGTGATGAGGCCGATGTTCAGAAGTTCGTATCTCAGCGAGTGCGCAATGCTGCCCTACGAATGGCGGCTGAAGGTGGTGGTACCAATAGACAATCAGGTGGTAGTGCAGTAACAGTAAGCAGTGGTGAAAAGGGTTCTGTTGTATTTACCCTTGATAAGCCTGGTGCAGCTGTGTTTGTAGATGATGCCTATTCAACTCAGGCTAGTAGTCAAACTGTCTCATTAAACCTCACAGAGGGCTCCCACCAAATAAAGTTCACTTTACCTGGACAACAGGATTGGGTCAAGCAACTCAATGTGTTAGCTGGAGAAACTCTGAAATATGAAGTGATCTTTGAAGCTGGTACAAGTACTGGAGGAATTGCTATTGATTATGGTATCGTCATGGTGAGATCTGAACCAGCTGGGTCTATTGCCTATCTGGATGGAGTCGAGTTAGGACCAACACCCGCTCAAAACACCAAAGTAGGTGTGGGTAAACACCTCATCCGAGTTGAGAAACCATTGTATCACCCATATGTCGAAGAAATCATCATTACATCTGATGGGATCGAGCAGGTCCAGGCTAATCTTAAACCACGATTTGGTCGACTGGTTATCAAAAGTGAGCCAACGGGTGCAGTTGTACAGCTCAATGGTCAGCAAAAGGGCAAAACGCCTATCGAGTTACCAGAATTAGCCAGTGGTGATTACACAATTACAGTAGGCAAAGATCTATATCATGATTCAGAAGAGAAATACACTATAACTGATGGTAGTGATAATGAGCGTACGGTTGTCTTACATCCAGCATTTGGACAACTCAATGTTGAAGTCAATCCAAAAGGTGCCGATGTATCTGTAGACGGCCAGTTCAAAGGAAAATCTCCTCTCAGGTTGGATGAATTACCTTCTGGAGCATTCAGGCTAAAAGTATCACAGGATTTGTATGAGACTTTTGACGAGGAAGTCACTATTGAGGACGGGAAGACCAATAAGCAAGTTGTTATACTGAGCCCCCGCTTTGGTACGCTAAATATCACAGGTTCACCTACATCAGCACAAGTAAGTATCAACGGTAAAGCAGTTGGTTCTTTACCTCTCGTTAATCATCGAGTCGGTACTGGATTGGCTGAGATCAAGATTAGTGCTAAGAATTACCACGGGCATGAGCAGTTTATTCAAGTAGATCTAAATGAGATGTATCCAGTGAAAGTTGACTTGGTGCGTCATTCAGGGACGATTGTGGCGATAACTGATCCACCGGAGGCAGTGCTGCACTTAGATGGCGTGGAGCTTGGTGCCAGTCCGCAGATATTGAAGAAGATCCCCACAGGGCAACATTCGTTGGTATTTGCGCATCCCAGTTTCCTGGAAGAGGTTCGTGAATTCAACCTGGGACTTGATGAGCGTAAGGAGTTCAATATAAAGTTGGTAACCTATGAGGGGAGTATCCAACAAGATATCGATCGGTTGGCGTGGTACCGGAATTTAAGTTTGGTAGGCTCTGGCGGGTTTGTGTTAGGAGCTTTAGCTCTAAAGATATCTTCTAATAGTACGTATGATGATTATAAAGCAGCTACTGATCCAGATGAAGTATCAAATCTCTTTGACGAGGCAAACTCTTTGAATCAAATGTCAGGTATATCCTTTGGCATTGGAGTTGTAGCATTAGCACCAGTACTATACTTTCAAATGGATATCTCAGATCTTAAACTGAAGTTGGATAAATAATATACAAGATAGATGAGAACAACTATGGGACTACGAACATTAAAATCAGTATGGAGTGTGTTAATTATATTGATAATTTGCACCTTCTTAATCGAGTCTTGTGATGAACTTGAGCCCGTCAATCCTGCTGATCCAAACTACGCTCTGAAAGCACCCACCCTGTTGAGTGTCCAACCTATTACAGATATTCAAATTGATATCATTTGGCAGAATAATGAGGAGTATACAGAAGAATTCATAATTAAAAGGAAAGCTGGGTCACAATCCTACACTTCAATCGACTCAGTTGCAAAGGATGTTCTAAGTTACCGAGACACAACCTGTTCTCTTGGTATTGAATATAACTATTATGTTGTAGCTAAGCTTAACTCGAACTTATCTGTAAATTCAAATGTTCTCCAAGCGATTACTGAATTTCAACCACCGTCTGATATGATTGCTACAGCTATTGGAGATGCTAATATTGAAGTGATTTGGACGGACAATTCCAACTATGAGCTTGGATATAGGCTTGAACGGGATTTCGGAGATGGATTTATGCTGGAAGCTGAGTTGAATGCCAATGTGACAACTTACTTGGATAGTGGATTATCAATGGGTTTCACCTACTCATACAGGGTTCAAGCGTACACATATACAAATACCTCTGAATATTCTAGCACTGCTACTGCAAGTACAGTTGGTGTTGTTGATATCGATGGCAACGTGTACAATACTATTCAAATTGGCGAACAAATATGGATGGCAGAGAATTTGAATGTGACTCATTACCGTGATGGAAGCATAATCCCTAATGAAGCTAATACGACATGGACAAGTATTAGTACCGGAGCATATTGCTATTATGGGAATAATCATAATATTGGGGAAACCTATGGAGCACTCTATAATTGGTATGCTATCAATGACGAACGTAATGTAGCTCCTACAGGATGGCATGTACCTTCATATGCAGAGTGGGAGACTTTGATTGAATCATTCGGTGGAAGTAGTAATGCCGGTGGAAAAATGAAGGAAATTGGGACCACGCATTGGAGTGACCCAAATACGGGAGCAACAAACCAGAGTGGATTTACCGCTCTACCTGGTGGGTACCGCTATTACTTAACTGGGACATTTACAAGTATTGGTGATATTAGTGATTTTTGGTCTGCAACTGAGTACAATAGTAGTGATGCAGATTTTATCAACATAGGCTACATAGCCTCAAATATTAACTATGATACTGCCAATAAAAGAAATGGGTTTAGCGTACGATGCATAAAAGATTAAGCGAACTAGACAACTAACTAATAGTTGGTTCAAACATATGTGTGAAATAAGTAGTATCTTCGTAATTTGGATTGTATTTGGCATAATATTCACACTTCTAAGTGCATTTCACTGGAGACAATCCAGGTCGAAAATGAAGATGGTACCAGACATGATAGTTGGTGGCTCAAAGGACAAAGATATTCCTATATTTACAGATGTTGTAGCAATGATAAACACTCATGTAGAGGATCTAAATAAATCAGGAAAACAACAGAATAGAGCTTCATCATTTGGTTACTTAGCTGCTGCATTCACAGCGTTCGTTTCAGCATATTTAACCATGCTCCCACAATATCTAAATTAATGTCAAAGTTCGTCCAATGATTCCTATGATCAAAAGTGAACTGTACATTAGTCTGATAGGAGGATTTATCACAAGTTATACTCAATTGTTCGGTGTTTGGCGTATAAGTGGGTATAAGTTGTGATAAATTGGGAATAGAAGGCAGAGAACGGAATATAGTACGTTAAATCAGTACCACTGAAAGTTGACAAGAGCGGAGTAAATACACGATGGCCAATCTCAAAATAGAAGATGTAATTCATGATCTAAATAATCCTGATAAGTCGCTTAAGGAAAGACATGATAAAGCTTTCCCAGGTAATTATTTAATACAGAATGATTATTCTGATCTCGAATATGGTGTTGAAAGTACACTATTTGGTGGAGGAGAGCTGACTGATGAGCAAAAGGAAATAGCGAGACAGGTATACGGTACCGATCAGGCTGATCAAATACTAACAGCAGATGAGTCTAAATATCTACCCGTATTAGAAAATGTAGTCAAAAGGTTGGAGGGTCATGGTATAACTGTTGATTCACCATATAAAATGTTACTTGAGAAAATGGCTATAGTAATGTCTAACACGCGATGGCTATTAAGACCAATCATTCTCCCCGCCCGCCCGGGATTAGGAAAAACTGAAATGCTGATTTCTACTTTGATTGAGAAATCAAAGATGAACGAGGAATATACTGCTATTGTTGTAACTAGAAGAATGGAGGATGCAGTACGAATCTCAAACCAAGTCAACGAAGAACTTGGGAAAGAGACCTGTTATGTAAGACCTACCTTTGCGCTAATGACGTTGAATGGTAAAAAATGCATGAATGGACATTCAAAGGATGATTATTACTCATCAATATGTAATAAGGATAATTGTATAGTGAAGTCATGTCCTGCTAAGGATAAGAAATCCTTTAGAGCACGTGAGATTGTTTTGATAACAACTAAGGCTTTCAGTAAAGAACTTGATAATGCGGAGTCAAGTGATCTACTTGATTTACAACCAATAAGCATTACTGAAGATATGTACATGGACGGGTATGGTCCTCCTGGAGGATATGACATAATACCTCATAGGGATGATTTGTTTATTGATGAAAATCCAGGGATGATTTTCAATCCATTGATCACTAATGACATGCTAAACGATTGCATGGTACATCTACGAAAGAATAAGTTCGATCAAGAGCATATTGATGAATTCTCTTCAATTATGGGAACTGTTGCATCACAAATGGGAGGTTCAGAACAATATGAATACATTGATTCAGTTGATTCATGGAATATGCTTTCAGATGAATTCAAACAAGCGTGGAGGTCGAATCCACCTACAAATGCAGATTATTATTCCATACCTGAAATCGTAAATGGCTTTATTGAGGGAGGTGGGATAAAACAGAATAAAAACAACTATGTAGATTATGCAATTGGTATCAATCGTTATAGGCGAATAAAAGGAATCAAATCTAGAACGGTGATACTAGATGGAACTGGGATAAAGGATTTGACCTACAAACCTGATGACTTCACTATCCTACTGGTGGATGAAATAAGAAGCTTTTCCAGAGGAACACTCCACTGCTATCCACTAAGTATATCAAAAAGCTTCCTGTACGATAAACAAAAAAGGGAGAAGAGGATTAAGGACATTGCTGATGAAGCCATTAAAAGAATTGGTGATAAAAAGGCTCTATTTATTACGTACAAAAACTATGCTAATAATTTCAAGCAGTTATTTAAATCACATGATAATATAAGGGTAAATCACTTTGGCAATTTGATTGGCAGGAATGATTATAAGAATTGTATTGATATCGTATTTGCAGGTATTAATGATTGGGGGCCAAGGGAGTATTTTAGCCAGATATCAGCAGTTAAGGGCGCTAAGGTTGATTTGTCTGTTGCCCAGAACCAAGGAGCCCTATTCGTTAGTGATGAGGTAAACGAATTCTACTCAACTCTTGTAGGAGTTGAGCTCTATCAGGCGTTGATGAGATCGAACTTGAGAGTGTACAGTAGCGAAGAGAAAGTGAATATATATCTATGGACTCATAACAATGAAATTATCTCTCAAGTTAAAGGCTGGTTGCCGGGAATAAATGTAATCAATGAGTCTGTTCCTATTGAGCTTCAAAGTACACGCCAACCCAATACGATATCAACAGAGGCAAAGGTTCTGCTTGATAAACTCAAAGGCTCGATGTCATCTATCCATTTTGAGTTAAAACCAAAGCTAAGAGCCCACAAACTTAGTTCGTACCTCGGTAGAGTTCCGTTACGAGAAGAGTTTAAGTATATCTGGCCAGATATAGATATCACACATTATTCCCGATACAAAAAGCACTCCCAGGCTTATCTAGATAAGGTTAAATAACCAAATTCATATATATCACTGTAAATATACATGTTATGGGTAAAATCAATGTATTCAAAACTGGCTAATCCCTATATAATATAATTTAAGCCAATTATCCAGTTTGAGACATCATACTGTACTGATAGTCTTCGTACGTAATATAGTTGTGAGTAAAATTGGTGTGTCCTTATAACCCATGATTGCATGCAAAGCGTCTCATCAATAACAGAGTCTGGATCACCTGTGAAAGTGAACCTGGACAACCAGCCATCAATTGCAGCTAAACCCACTATACATCAACACAACCATTGTTACGCCACAAACAAGTACGCCTGACCACAATGCAATAATACTGTAGCATAAATAACTTTCACTGGTGTACACAAAGCAATAACCACGATCATTCTATTCGCACTGACATTCGTTAAACCGTGTTGTTATGTCCATGGTTATAGGCAATAACACTGTTCTAACACTATGCTCGGTGGAGCAAAACTGGCTAATCCCTATATAATATAATTATAACCAAATTAGCCAGTTTTGAACGTACCCCAATCGGTCATTCTAAAATCCTATTATTATATATATGAGATTCTATATGTAGATCTGATTTCTCAGATTTCATGCAGGGACACTTAGTCAAATGTATAATTCATAAGGCTTTGTTTCTAGCCCACCCCCTTCAATTACAGTAACAATTAATCACATATACGGGTAACCGGTTTGCCGTCTGTTCACCGGTAATACAGGAGACATGCGCATGTCACTCCAAGCAACACCAGTACACACAAGTCCAGTACCACTGGCAAAGCAACTCGTTGATCTCAAACATAACGTTGAATCGGGATTAGCTAACCGATCTGATGTACAGCGCCTTGCTGCTCAACTTGGAACAAGTAAACTTGGTGAACGACTCCGAGCTTACTTGTACAGCAAGGATATTCAGTTCTTAACCGTCACACCATCACAGGCTTTCAAAGCGATAATATACCGCCAATATCCCGTGATCAACTCTCCAGTACGCTGGCAGGGATCAATTTCTCCATCACCAACCTTGGCTACAGATGCAGAGCTACCAGTTATCTATAGCCGAGGGACATTGTTTCTCGATGTGTTGACCATGTACTGGCAGGACGAACCAATTGAGCACTACGAATTTGAAGAAGGACGCCAGGAACGAGTACTCCATGCACCGTTAACGCTCAAGTGGAATGATGTACAGCACGATCTACTTTGTGAAGCTGCTAATAAGAGCTTCTACTGGCCGAGGAATCAAAGTGTACCGGGAACCCTTGCGCCTTGGCTATCCTTGCGACCACAGGACAGAACGACATTGGCGACAGGACTCAAACGACAAGGGTACAAGCTCAATAAGTTCCAAGGCATTCGACTAATCCCAAATCAGATTCACACAGAAGGAATCTGGGACCTTGGAGTCTGTGTACTTTCCGATGAGAGTGTGAATGAGTTGTCCGCTGAGCTAGGTGTGTCAATGGATGCAACTCAGATCTCGCTGTGGTTTTCTGACGGTTCGTATTTCAAAGGCAGCTGTATATCTCAAACTCTCAGTGGTCTTGCTCCAGGATTCTACGGTGGAATCAAACGCCCACATAGAACAAAGGGTGAGGCTATTTGCACTGCAGGGTCAGTTATGGATTCATTTATATACGTACCGTGGAGTGCCAGTCTGAACCGTCAGCAGTGTGATTATGCTGAGCTGAATCTCCCCGTACGAGCAAAGCTGCCAAGCCAAGAAACCTTCGTTAAAGCCAGCACGGGATTCCCTGCGTACATTCAACAGTTAAACGATCAACTCATATCCAGCGCAGGTCGGATCTTCCGCAAGTGTGATGTACAAGGCTATGCTGGCAAGGTAGCTGTAGGTGTAACTGATGAGGACGTCCAGTTCATTGTCCGCGGACCTGACCTAAGGCCACGTGTCCAGGCTATGGCGTTTCTATTCTCACCGGCATTACCAGTACATAAGGATATCATGAAGGTACGTGTGGAGTTCATCCAAGATGAAACCATTCATGGTAATCTCTTACAGCTCAATGTTGGTAAGCAGAACCATAGTTGGATTGCCAGGTGGTACATTGCATGGGCAGGACGTGATAATGACGGTGATGGTATTGTTCTGACTTCAGATCCCATTGTACTAAACGATGCTATTCATTGCTCTCGGATCAAGTGGTTCGACACAACTCAGTTCAAATCTACCGCTGATAGTGATATGGATAGTGAAAAGACCGCCATACGGGTGGCTACAGAGCGAATTAGACACTTCAGTGGTAAGATAGGTATATATGACAAGCTAGCTCGGAGAATCATCCGAGAAGACCCGGAACTAATGTCCTGGGAGATGCGGACAATACTGACCGAGGCTGTTCAGCGCAGCATCAGTGCAACTAAAAAGAATAGCGGATCGGATTCGTTTGAAGGGTACGGCTGGGTTATGGAGAAGCTTCCACCCAAATGTCAGGACTGGTTATTCGAGAACATCCATGATCATATCGATAATGTAAGTGCTTTGGTCAAGATGGTCTTAAATCCTCAGAATGGGCGTGAGCTGGTCATTGAGGCACCTGAATACGATAACTTAATGTTTGCACTAGAAGCAGTCTCTGATGAAATGACTGATCATTATATAGCTGCAAGCGAAGTACTCGCACTTGTGCAGACATTTCCCAAAGTTCAGTACCATAAGATCAAGGAACGAGGACGTGTACTTTGGGCAAAGCATCAGGCGGATACCAATTCAATAGTAATAAAAGACGTGTTACACTTCATCTCAAAGTCTAAACAACTCTGGCAGTCAGTGTACACCAACGATCCTGTGTTGAATGTTGGGTTTAGTTATGAGAATGCTGCCATGGTGATACGTACGTGGGCTTTTGACCTATCCAAAAGAGTGAACTCGCATCTGTTAGTTGGGGCTATGGTAACATCGTTTTCACTTAATCTCCTCGGTCACGTACTCGATCTTGAAGACCTACAACATTCTGGGTTTATTGATGGGATTTACTTACCAGTTGCTACTGATAGGAAACTTGAGAGTGGGATGATTGGAAAAGTAGGTACATTTGCTGCAATGCTGGCACATCCAGTGTATTTATCTGCAATCAAAGAGGCTAAGATGTACAAGATTGAGGAAGTCTATCCTTTGACAGCTGCCAATTGGATTCCTCGTACATCATCAAACATCAAGCAGAGTACTTCACTCATCAAGATAGCGGAGGTTAAATAATGTTATTACATCAAGATAATCTTGTGTTCGATGGTACAGGAAGACGTGCAGTTGAGCTAAGGATGGAAATGTTGTATGGTGATATTCAGGTATTGAAAGCCAAGGGGAGTATCCATACATCAATCACTGGCTTGATCGGGCGAGTACTTACACCGGCTCAACTACATGCAATGTTTGGTGATATGATTTATGAGGATTGGGCTGGTGAACCAAATATGATCTTGGAACCGGCACAACTATATCGAGTGGAGTGTAACAAGGCATCAGCATATCTAGTATTCAAACTCTCATAGGTTTTCCTCCCTAGGCCATCACCATGTACCATAACACCATGTGACCATCTTGATGGCGGGAAGATGAGGTACATAATTTCTCTGGGGCTACGCTTCACATGCTACCAGACGTACCGGAAGGTTGCGATTCCGGGTTCAATGCGGACAAATGAAGCTAGTGCTGATGATTCTCCCAATCATTGGCGCAACTCTTGAACGAAGAGTATAAAGATACGCATCCTCGCAAGTAGAGGAGGATGGTGAGCAATGTATCCAGGGTGACTATCTGGATGAAGTGCTTACCAGTGTTGGGTTCCCCATCACTTTAATCAAAACTGTAGTATAACAACTGACTTCAGAGCCCTCACATGGGAATTGCTTTGATATACCTGCTTTGTCACAGGTGAAGTCCAGTTGAACTGGATGCATCCTGTGAACGGGTCGGTCACGTGAGGGGCTGGCTTGTTTTACTATCACTGGATTTACTAATTATCACATAAATACAATACATAATATATAAAGAAAGGAATATCATGAACTTATCACAAGTCAATGATGCTACAATATTATCAGAATATGTTAAACGCTTTACGATCTCAGCGGGAGCACATCTGCCATCTTCTCGGGCAGCAGCCGATCACTTCCGAGCGTACTTTGCGGATGCCTCTAAACGAGAGAAGTTTGTTGGGTGCTTCCTCAACGGTCAACATGAGATTCTTGAGACTGAGGTACTTTTCGAAGGAGACTTGACCACAGCAGCAGTTTATCCCAGAATTGTAATTCAAAGAGTTATCGAACTAGGTGCAGCTGCCGTAATGTTCGGGCACAACCACCCCTCAGGAGGAACTACACCTTCATCGAGTGATCGTGCACTGACTAGAAAGTTGCAGACTGCTTTGGCCGCAATTGATGTGGATCTCTTAGATCATATAATAGTTGGTGGTGAAGACTCATTCAGCTTCTCCGACAATCGTTTACTCTAGATAGAAAACAGGTATGCATGGCTCATGCACCGCAGAGCCCACTTAAAAGTGGATGAGCATACGATGGCGAGCCATTCTGAGCAAAGTACAAGCTATTGCCTGAATGTGAGGCTGGTAGCCATCTATTACCGCCTTGGTATCTTGCAATGCTCAAATACTCTTGAGAGGGGTAGGCATGTACGGTTCAAGATATCAGGGTTAACCGCTAACAATTAATTGAATATATAAATGAGGCATTAATGTCATCAATAATCAAGTATAAACATAAAGATGGCCTGGAGGCGTACCGCATCTACTACTGGGATCACACCGGTAAACGCAAGTCCCAGGTCATTGTAGGTAAGAAGCGTACGGCAGTAGTCACATTGCGAAGACTCGATGTAAAGAATCAAGATATACGGAATGGTATTGTACCGAGCCCCATTGGAATACTGAATACAAGTGAACTTGTACGTACTTATCTGAATGACTTAAGTAAATCGGCAACGAAGGCAAGCACGGTGAAAAGGTATAGCACTTCATTGAGTAGATTTCTAGAACAACTCTCAGTGGGTAAAAGCAATCAGATAGGCAAAATATCCTATTCAGATATCGAGCGATACAAGTCCCACAGATTAGAGACTTGTACAAGCGCAGGTGTTAATATCGATCTACGAACATTAAGGACATTCTTTAATTACTGTGTTCGAATGGACTTCATTTCCAGTAGTCCGTATGATGGAGTCAAGCAGGTAAAGGAAGGGGCGATTGTAGTCAGATTTCTGAGTGGGGCAGAGATTCACGCTTTGATTCAAGTTATCAAAGCCGCTAATGATGAGGATATGCTAGATATTGTACACTTCTATTTAAACACAGGTGCGAGAGCGAAGGAGATATTACCACCAACATTCACATGGGATCGTGTTAAGCCGGAATTCGTTGAGTTGTTTGGTAAAGGTGACAAGACAAGGCGAATTGGCATTAACGACACCTTGCGAACTATTCTCGACAAGCGCAGACATTTGGATTATGCGTTTCCATTCAAATACGATTATGTGTACAGTCGGATTGTTAGAAAGTACTATCATCGTGTTGGTATCGAGGGGGCGGATTTGCATTCATTGCGTAAAACAGCAGGGGCATTGCTGATCCAACAAGGTGTAGACATTTACAGAGTAAGTCGATTCTTAGGGCACTCGAGTGTCACGGTAACTGAACGTCATTATGTTGATTTACTACAAAGCGACTATGCATCTATGTCTGAATCAATAGAGAATGCAATAAGCAAGACATCTGAGCCAAGACGATATACTGATGGAGAATAGTAATGTGAGAATTTAGCAAATAGGTTGATACATCCGAAGGTCGAGATAGCACAATTACTGGTAATATGAATTAGACATTATTGTGTGACCTTTAACTGACCACATAGTAGTAGATAATGATAACAACAGACATTAAAACAAATGGGATATGTCTTTAGAGTGAACAATGATTTGTACAAAGAATGGTATGACGTAACGATTCTGCTAGGATTGGTATGCTATAAGGGTTTTATGCAATAGAAAAGGCCTAGGTGTCCCCCAGTCAAGCGCGCTAACCGGGCTGCGCTACGTTCCGAGTACCCGTATTTCAAGCCGCATAATTAAAGCCATGAATGCTCATGAATCAAGCAAGCTTTATTGTATTTAGGTGAAATTATTAAG